>Ga0209083_1000058_pt1 | contig 171645 bp, 121 predicted proteins | sample AM7aDNAmetaG_FD_184132 | JGI IMG/M metagenome (GOLD analysis project Ga0209083, IMG submission 184132) | Freshwater microbial communities from Finland to study Microbial Dark Matter (Phase II) - AM7a DNA metaG (SPAdes) (version 3) | ecosystem: Environmental > Aquatic > Freshwater > Lake ... | reverse complement strand
CAAGCCCTGTAAGATAAATAGCAACCCAAATCCGTAGGCAACGTTGTTGATCCCAGAAAAGAATGCAATATGGTAACCAATTCCCACCCATAGCCATAGTACTCCAAGGATAGCGGTAACGAATTTATCTTTTTGCTTAATCGTTGATCCAATTACAATTAAAGCAAAAACGACCAAAAGAACGAGGATAATTTGGACTGGGAATATCGTATGGTTGTACTTCTCAAAAACAGAGAAAAACTGATCTGTTGTAAACGGGGTCTTCATAGCCATTGCTTAGTGAGTATTACTGGTTCAAACATTTTAAAGTCAATTCCTACAGGACAACTGGAATAATGTAATTTTATGAAATGTCATAAAAAGATGCCGTCTAACGAATTCCATCTTAGGCGGCACCTTTTATTTTTACCAAAAGCATCTGATTAATGTTAAGACATTATCTTGTGCAATTCTTCTTTGGTTTTTCCGAGTTTAATTTGAAGTTTTCCAAGCATTTCATCTTTTTTACCCTCGGCAAACATCAGATCATCGTCCGTTAAGTTTGCAAATTGCTGTTTGAGTTTGCCTTTTTGCTCATTCCAGTTTCCTTTTACTTCTGTAGTATTCATTTTCTTGAGATTAACTTGTGAATAGATTTTAATGGTACAAAGGTGAGTCCATTAATATCGGAATGAGTTACACAACTTTGGGAATAAGTTGTATCATTCACATATTCTATAAGGTGCTGCCCGTTTTATCCTATTGAGGGCAATAACAAAAAGGAAACACCTATCTGAAAGCTCAGATAGGTGTTTCCATATATAGAACCAAAAAGTTTAAGATCAATCTTTCTCTTCCTTCTCTTTCTTCAATGGGGTTTTCTTCAGAATATCACCTTTGGGTGAGAACTGGACTTCAAACCTTCCTTCTTTATCTTTCTTCAAGTCCATTTCATAGATCAACCCCTTGTCAGGAGTTTCCGTTTTAGCTACTTCAGAAATTTTGAAGCCAGCGAAATTTTTAGCAATTGATGCTGAAACTTCCTTGGGCATATCGGATTGTTTTATTTCGGTCTCCGTCTCCAGCCATTTGCCTGTTGCATCGAAATTGGCAGACATCTCAACTCCTTTATCCTTGAAGTTGATTTCATAGTCTTTCTTCTCCATTTCATATTTGATATCGGTTGCAGCGGGGAATTTCTTGGCAAAAGCCTCTTTTACTGGAGTTGGAACTTGCACCATTGAATTACATTGTCCTTCCATTTGTTTAGGGCAACTCATAGAATTGCACTGTCCTTCCATGTGTTTAGGGCAGCAGCAACAATCACCTTGCATTCCACGGTCATGACACTTTCCCATCATCTCCCGCTTGCAATTCTCATGACGATTAAAACAATGATGCTTCATCTTACAGATGCCACCTCCGATAAATCCAATGAAAAGGATGAATCCTACCACGATAAAGAACCAAGAGATATAGGCAAAGAAGTTGCCTTGATTGTCTTTTTTGAATTTTGCGAGCAATAGTGTACCTACAAGGATGGTTAATAAAGAAATGGCTAAAAGATGCATAAAGTGGAGTTTTAAGAATGACTACTATTGTTTCGGTTTTCGTCTTTCCCGTTTAATTCACTGCTCTGTGTGAATGAAGAGTCAGTAAACCTATACAAATATAAGCACTTTCTATGTTTAGTAACGGTTTTTGTATCAAATGTGTGGTAAGACCATGTCCAACTATGATTAAATTGGATAAAAGAACAATAATTTCCCACAACTTACTTAAGGGATTTAAAACCCCTCTTATCCCCTGTTAAATGACTGTCAGGTGACCGCCCGAATATTTGTTAGATATAACGGTAGTATGAAGTAGCCATGTTTTTGAAAATATTGTTTATAATGGAACTTCGCTGTTAATTTATAAACAATTGAATATAAGTATGTATTCTTTGCTGTTCGTGTCGGATTAACCTATTTACATCGTACTTTTACGAACTATTTTATATTCAAAAACTGATTTTTCGTCATCAAAACCAACCAATAAACTTTTCCATTTGATCCACATTTGCAGTGAACGGTTACAAATTAAAAGTGATGCAACGATGAAAAAGATAATATTTCATTTAATCCTGTACTGTTCATTTTATAGTGTAAACGGTTTTGCCCAAAACCATCATAAAATTGACTCTCTCCAAAACGAACTGAAGAAGTTTGAAGTGAAGAAGAAAAAATCGGGTATTAAAGCATCTGCAATAATGGATAGTTCTAAAGCAAATATTTTGGATAGTATTTGTATGGAATATTGGATTATTATGCCTGATTCTGCAATGATCTATGCTAAGCAGGAATTCTCTGTATCATCAAGAATAGGATATAGTAAAGGAATAGGGAATGCTTATAATGCATTTGGAATTATTAATAGTATTAAAGGAGACTTCTCCCATGGATTAGAATACTTTAAAAAAGCATTAAAAATTTATGAAGAAAATGGTTACAAGCTCGGTAGTGCATGGACTTACAATAATATTGGTAAGTTTTCTGGGAGACAAGGCAATTATACTGAAGCGATAAAAAATTTCTTAAATGCATTAAAATATTGGACAGAAATAGCAAACAATAAAAAGGTAGCAGATTCTTATCTGGATATAGGTAATATCTATCACCTCAATAAAGACGATTATGACAAAGGACGAGAATATTATCAAAAAGCCTTAAAGGTGTATAAACAATTGGGTGACAAGAATGGGATTGCTTATGTTTATTATTACATAGGGTATAGTTATTGGTCACAGGGAAGTTTTCCAGAAGCATTAAATAATGGCATACTTTCACTAAAGAATTATGAAGAAGATGGGTCTAAATTAGGTATAGCAATGGCACATGAGATTATTGGCAAGGTTTATGATTCACAGCACAACTACCCAGAAGCATTAAGTAATTTCAAAAAGGAATTAATAATTAGTCAACAGATTGGGAATAGTAGCCGTGATCTTTTTTGCTACAGTAATATGGGATTGACATATTTTCATCAAGGTAATTATTCTGAAGCATTGACTAACGAATTAAAAGCTCTTCAGTTATCAGAAGAAGTCAATGATTCAAATTGGATTGGAATATCTCATATTTACTTAGGAGATATTTATGAAAGGCAGACCAATTACGCAGAAGCACTTAAAAATTATTTATTTGCTATAAAAATATTTGAAGAAAGAGCGGATAAGGAATGTCTTACTTTACCAGAGGTAGGGATAGGAATTGTATATGAAAAGCAAGGTAATTTGTTTGAAGCATTAAAATCGGAATCAAAAGGACTTTCATTAGCTCACGAGATTGGGATGAAGGAATTTATTAAGAATGCATACGAAGAACTTGCTGTGATTAATGCCAAACTTCACAATTACAAAGCTGCATATGAAAATGAAGTTTTGTTTAAGGTTTATTATGATTCACTTTTTAACAAAGAAAATGAAAAGAAACTGACCTCATTGCAGATGCAGTATGAGTTTGATAAAAAGCAGCAAGCCGATAGCATTCAACATGCAAGTGAAAACAAAATCAATTTACTGAATCTTCATAAACAAAAAGAATATACAGGTTTAGGTATTGCAGGGTTTGTTCTTGTGATATTACTATTGTTTTTTGTTTACCGCAACTACACCAATCAGCGTAAAGCCACGTTAGAGATGGCAATTGCAAGGCAACATGCCGAACAATCCGAAAAGTTCAAGGAACAGTTCCTCGCCAACATGAGCCATGAAATCCGCACCCCCATGAATGCCGTGATGGGAATGACCAATCTTGTACTGGATTCACCATTAAATGACAAACAACGGTTTTACCTCGAAGGGGTCAGGAAATCAGGTGAAACCCTGCTTCATATCATCAATGACATTCTCGATTTGTCAAAAATTGAAGCTGGGAAAATGGAAATGGAGAACATTGATTTTTCCGTTTCAGAAGTCCTTGAACAGATCAAGCAAACCCTCCAACACAAAGCCGAAGAAAAAGGGTTACAACTGATCATGGATAAGGATGGTAACGTACCTGATGTGCTCATGGGCGATCCTGTTCGGTTAAACCAGATATTGATGAACCTGACAGGCAATGCGATCAAGTTTACAGAAAAAGGAAGTATAACGATAGAAGTCAGAAAAGTCCCAACAGGATCAGGGGTTAAATTTTCGATCCATGATACTGGCATTGGTATTCCTGAAGATAAACTCCAAACAGTGTTTGAAAGTTTCCAGCAATCCCGATCCTCAGACACAAGAAGGTTCGGTGGGACAGGATTGGGACTTACCATCAGCAAGCAGTTGGTGGAATTGATGGATGGTAAAATTTCAGCGGAAAGCAAAGAAGGATCAGGCACCACCTTCTCATTTGAGATCAATTTTCCTGCTGGCTCAGCAGAGCGGTTGAAATATCAAAGATCAGCAGAACAAATTGATGGAAGTGTTCTGGATGGTTTGAAAATACTTCTGGCAGATGATAATGAATACAATCGAATCGTGACCCATGATACATTAAAATCCAAAGCCAAGGTTGAAATTTGTGAAGCAACAAATGGACAGGAAGTTATTGATCTGTTAAGTAAACAGGATTTTGATGTTGTCCTTATGGATGTGCAAATGCCTTTGATGGATGGATACGAAGCCACCCGCTACATCAGAGAAAAATTTACATCCCCGAAAGATCAGACAAAGATCATCGCCTTAACCGCCAGCGTCATCCGAAGTGATCTGGACAAATGCCGTGAAGCAGGGATGAATGATTATATTCCCAAACCTTTTAAAACTTCACAGCTTATTTCTGTCATTGCAAAAGCAACTGGCAGGGAAATCAGATTTTCTGAAAAGAAGGTTTCTGAAAGAATGAATGAAAAAGAAAATACGCCCAGAGTTACTGATCTTGACTATCTCGACAAATTTTGTGAAGGTGATAAAGAAAGGATGAAAAAGTACATTGATATTTTTTTAGCTTCTGCACCTAACTTTTTAGATAGTATTAATGTTGCCCTGAATAACAAGGATTGGTTGGAAATAGCCAATCAGGTTCATGGTAACAAAACAAAACTGATGATGATGGGGATGAATGGCGCAATCTATCTTGGGGCGGAGATAGAAAACCAATGCAGGGAGGAAAACAACATAGATTCTGTTACATTGAAGTTGCAGAAATTGGTTCAGGATATCGAGACCGCAATAACGGAACTGAAAGTAGCCTAATTATTCAAGAAGATTTGATAACTTTGTACATTGAAAAAACAAGGTATATGGAAATTGGAAAAGCAAAGAAAATATTCATTGTAGATGACGATGTAATGCTTACGGAAGCATTGAAGGACTGGCTTACAAGAAACATTTCACATCAGGTTTCAACATTCAATACGGGTGAAGATTGTCTCAATCATCTTTCTGATGCACCAAATGTAGTGGTACTGGATTATTACCTGAATACTGTTTCAAAAGATGCAGCAAATGGAATAGAAATACTTAAGGCAATAAAAAAATATGATTCTGCAATTCATGTTATTATCCTTTCGAGTCAGCAACATTACGGCATTGCCACCCAGACCATTCAAAAGGGTGCTGAACACTACGTAATTAAAGACGAAAATGCTTTTCAACGAATTTCTTCAATAATCAATGAAATCAGATAGTCATCAGAGATGGAAATTTGTGGTTTGTTTTGAGTCATCATATTTAAAGCAAAAAAAGCCTATCCAATTGGGTAGGCTTTTTGTTGAAAGACAAACGGCTTCCAATTCTTAGGCTTATACTATTTTTTCTCGTCCTCTTCCTTCTCCTTCTTCAACGGTGTTTTCTTCAGAATATCACCTTTGGGTGAGAACTGGACTTCAAACCCTTCCTTATCTTTCTTCAAATCCATTTCATAGATCAACCCCTTTTCTGGAGTTTCCGTTTTGGCAACTTCTGAAATTTTGAACCCTGCGAAATTTTTGGCAACAGAAGCCGAAACTTCTTTTGGTAAATCAGTTACTTTTATTTCGGTTTCCGTTTCCAGCCATTTGCCAGTGGCATCGAAATTGGCAGACATTTCAACCCCTTTGTCTTTGAAGTTGATTTCATAGTCTTTCTTCTCCATTTCGTACTTGACATCGGTTGCAGCGGGGAATTTCTTTGCAAACGCCTGTTTAACTGGTGCTGGAACCTTGTCAGGTGTAACCTTTTGGGTAACCCCCATTAAACTGATCAGTAAGCATACTGACAGCAATAGAATGATCTTTTTCATGATTGAATTATTTAGTGTTTTGAAAATGAATAAATTATGACCTTAGGAAAAAGAAAGATGTCTTGGGGGATGAAAAATTGAATCAGGATCAGTACTCGTGAAATTCTCAGTAAAAGGAACATATGTGATTACTGGGATTGGTTCAGGCTGAAGTTCAATTACGGTGGCTACTGCAAAAAATGAACTGTTTGCATTAACGGCAATCAAATCAATAGGTACTGTATGGCATTCCTTTTCGAAGGGCTCATCTGCGGGTTCATCGGCATCCTCAGGTGGGGAATAAGGATCGAGCAATTCTTCAGCAAGAAATTCATCAAATGAAACTGATCCGTTCAACTGGACAAATGCATCGTACAAATTAGAAAGCTGGTACGTAAATCCAAAATCACCCTTGGGTAGGATGGCTGTACCCACGAAAAAATAGAATGAAAGGAATATGGAGATGGTTCGGATCATCAGAACCCCAAAATTACGTGGTTTTCTTATCAAACTTCTATCGCAATGTTTACTTTGCCGCCAAGACCCTTTTCAACAATATCGAATAACGTTTTAAGATTCATGTTACTACCATCGTTTTCTACTCTGGAAATATAACTACGCTTTTTTGAGATCAGTTCAGCCAAATCTGTTTGGGTCATGTTCTTTGATTCTCTTGCCTGACGTATCATAACGCCAATTTTGAATGTCTCAACATCTCTTTCCAGTTCATCCCTGCGTGGTGAACCCTTTTTTCCATAGACATCATCTTTGATCTGAGTCCATGTTTTTATGTTTGAATTTTCTTTTTTCATGGCTTTGTCTTTCTTTTTTCTTCAAAGTATTCTGTCATTAAGCGAACTGCAAGTGTTATTTCCGTCTTTGGGGTTTTTTGTGATTTCTTCTGGAATCCATTCAGCAGAATTACCAGCCGCCCCTCATCGAAAAAGCAAAACACCCTCCAAATGTTTGAGCCCAACGAATATCGTGTTTCATAGAGACCATCGGTTCCTTTGATGTGCGTGAGATATTTTGTAGGTATTACTTGCTGAAATTCAATGATCTCAAGAATCTTAAAAATTTTATCCTGAACCTTTGTCGGTTGAATTAAAAGAAACTCCTCAAAGTAATGCTTGTATGCAACTATAATGCGAATCTTTTCCAAATCAGTTATTATTTATGCAAAGGTAACTTATAAGTTACAATTCTCCAAATTTTCTTTATGATGTATTATGTTAATATAATCAGATATAAACTGATAATATGAACATAAGATGTAATTATCGTATATTGAGATTGCATTTAACAAACCTTAGAAAACTAATGATGCTCGTCAACTATACCATATTTTTTAGAGAGTTGTGGGTGGTTTCTAAAAGATTTGTGGGTACATTTTCAAAAAATAGCCCATATTTTCAACTTTTTGAGGAAATTTCTTGGTAAAAAGCTTTGTACCCACGGAATTTTCGTTGTGGGTACGGTGCGAAAAAATGAGTTTTGGAATTTTATATATAGTTCTGGTCATTTTCTTCAAAAAGTTGATCATATCATAGAAATCGGAACCCCGCCTGAAATATTGGGTGGGGTTCTTCGATTTTAAGGCTTGAGTTTGACAGCAGATTTTTTCTTATACAAGGATCAGGTTTTCATAAAAATGATCAGTTAGATTTTTTTTACTCGTATAACAGATTATATATCAACTGTTTAATTTTTTATTTTCAAAAACATTTTGTATCTTTGAGTAAATCAAATCAAAAAAATATGGAAATGAAGTTTACAGAAGAATTAAACGGATCAAAGAAAAACCGCCAATGGGCTGATAAGGGAATCAATTTTATCACTGGATGTGGTAATCAATGTAAGTATTGCTACGCTTGTGAGATGGCGACACGTTTTCATCACCGTGATCCAGCGAACTGGAGAAATGAACTGTTGAGACAACAGGATGTGGACAAAAAGATAAAGAAGTATCCCAAGATGGTCATGTTCCCCTCATCCCATGATATCAGACCCAATCATCTTACCCAAGCCCTACAAGTGCTGGAACATATTTTGATCTCAGGAAATGAAGTGCTGGTCACCAGCAAACCAAACTTGGAATGCATTAAGAAGATTTGTGAATCTTTTACAGAGTATCGGGAAAAGATATTGTTCATGTTCACAATTGGGTCAACCGATTCACAGGTGTTAAAATTCTGGGAAACCAATGCTCCCAGTTTTGAGGAACGATTTGAATGTTTAAAAATGGCTTATAATATGGGCTATCAAACATCCGTTTCGGCAGAACCACTTTTGGATAAAAATGTTGATTTCTTGATTGATACACTATCACCCCTTATAACTGATGCAATCTGGATTGGGAAAGTGGAACGCCTTATGCATCGATTATCTTCAAACAAGTACGATGATCTGTTAACATTGCAAAAAGCAAATGAGCTGATGACATGGCAGAATGACCCACAGTTCATCCAACACCTTTTTCATACTTATAAGGATAACCCCATGATCAGATGGAAGACAAGTTATCTGGAAGAGTTGTCAAAGGTTGAAAGGAACGGAATAAATTAGTGGAGGGATAACAGGTTGCACAATAGATATCAGAAATTTGGACAGAAGAAGTAAATATGCCGTTTCCCAGTAGAGTGAAAGCCCCTACCCTATTCATCTTTTGGTTGTAGCTTCTTTCGCTTTTGAGTAGTGTCTCTTATCTTATTCTTTTGACTATCATCGACTTTATCCACCTTTTTTTCAGGGATGTCAAACATCTTAAAACCCTCATAAAGTTTCTGTGATCCAAGTTTACCCAATTTAACATACTCGTGGTAAACATCAATATTTTTCTGACCAGTCCATGACATTATGGCTTTATCGGGGATACCATGATCAACAGCCCATGAAATGAAAAACCGTCTTGCCGTATGACTTCGCATTAGCTCATATTTAAATTTCTTTCCATAGATTGGTCTATCGTAGCCCCATCGTTCCTTTGTACTTATATTATCATTAAATTCTAAGTCTTTGAAAAGGTCTTCTAAATATTGATCATACTTTTGGTTACTTATATCATGTAGATCGTTACCATATTTACTCAGGAACCTTTCACAAATGTCCGATATTGGAATTCTCAGAAAAACAATCTCATCTCTTTTTACAACATCAATCTCAAGGTACTTTTTCTCCTCAGATTTACCCGATAAATCAGGAGTTTCAAGAGTTTTGATCATATGGTTTCGAATGCGAATAACTTCGGAGTACCTTAACCCCAAACAGCTTTGAATAACAAACAGGTCACGGACGTATTCAAATTTCTTTGAAAGAGTAATATATTTCTCTGCATCGATAATTTTCTGAAACTCAACATAGGTTGGAATAATTATTTGATGATCTAAAATTGGCAGACCACTATCAAATTTTTTATACGCTGGATTTACCTGTAACTCTTCTTCAATTTCCATATTTCGGAGAAAAGTACGGAAGTTTTTTAACCTTTTTTCAATAGTTCGATTGCCTAATTTTCCTTTAGATACCAGATTTTTCTTTTTCAAATAATAATCCAAGAACTTCTTAAGAAACTCTCGATCAATTTCCATAAGTGAATAGGTTCTGCTTTTGGTAAATTCCTTAAGATTGTCACCGACAATCTTGTATAATTGTGGCGCAAGATTGGTCTTTTCTTTTTCTCTTAGGAATACTCCATATGCATAATTTACATCCATACTAAGGAGTTCCTTCCTGTCTTTCTCGTTTAATTTGGGCTTATCCGAAGCCACGGTAAAATATTGGGCTTTAAGATACTCAATGGATGGTTTTTCAGATTGGTTCTCCCATTTATATTCATTTACTATCTTAGTCACTCGCCCTAAGTTCTTTATAAGTAACATATTTAATCTGTCGGCTTCATCATGCCCGATAATACGTTGATTTTTCTTATCCCACTGGTGTTCAAAAATGCTATCGATACCAGCATCTATTACAAATTGTTTGTCATCTCGACAATAATAGACTATTTGAATTTGTAATAATTCCTTGGCATAAGTACCTTTTCTTAATCGAAGTTTTGGTTGCATACATCAACATTCAAATGATTACCCCGTATTTTGACTTTGCCAAATGTTGTCAATGGCACTGTCATTTTGATAAAACAGAGCAGATTTATTGCTTCCAATAAGACTGCATCAGGTAAAATCAAAATTACGAAATTATCCTGAATAATGCCAAAATTTGTTACAGATTTGTTACAGATTTGTTACAGGTTACGGTTCTAAACGGTCATAATATCCGTTTATGAAGGTTTGACTCCAACACATATAAGTACTGTATATCAATATATTACAATGCATATCAATGTAACATCATTATAAACGGTTATCATATTGAGTTGACCTGGTGGGTCAACAAAACAAAATGTAAAAACCCTGATTATTACACATAATCAGGGTTTTTTATTTTATTTGGGGACGAAAAAATAGAAATTTCTATGTGGAGGGTAGGTGAACCTGAAATTTCACATTTCACATCTCACATCTCACATTCAAACAACTGGTGAGGTTGATCAATGCGATATGAGTTTTATGCTTTACTACTGCCTCCCCCGAAATTCCTCTTGATCCCGGAAAATGGGCTTGTGGAAGAAGAATGCCGGCAGGTCAGGCTGTGTAACGTTTGATATCTGATGCTCTAAATGTGTATAGTTTCTGCGCGAAGTAACTGATAAAAACAGTTATCACGGAAAGAATAATATTCGAGGGCGAAGGATAAATATGGAAACCTTCCACCAACAATTTTAAACCAAAATAACTGATGCAAAGATTCGTGAAGAACACAATGGCATATCGAAACAACTGAACTTTTCCATCCAAACCGGAAGATGAGAAAGTGACATATTTCTGCAGGAGGAAGCCTGAAAGCAGGACAACCGGGACCTTTATTGCCAGCGCCGCGATATGTGAACTCAGCGTTACAAACCCGAGATCCAGCATTTTGTGACGCAACACAAAATTATATATCACAAAATATAATACCCAATCGAATACCAGGTTTGCCGATCCTGTTATACCGTACCGGAAAAACTGCACCGTCATGAATCTGCGGAAAGGGGGATAAAAGAAATCAATGGCTCCCCTGATCGACCTGCCGATGTTTGCAAGAACACTGCTCATTTAGAAAATGGTTATTTATTTTTTTCGCGAAGATACAATTTTCAATTATCCCATGTGGTTTTATGCCAATTGCCGATCCTCCTCTCCCCTGTGCCCCGGTTGCACCTCATGAAGTCAGCCCGGTTTTGGCCGCTAGTTCATTAAAGCGGTCATGTTCAAACAGGTTCTATTTGCTGGTATGTTCAACCCAGATCAGCGCGGATGTGTTAAATCCCAACTTTTTAGCAACCGTAAGGTAGTTCTGTTTTATGTCTTCTGGGATGGTGGTCTCGCGGGAAAGGATCCACAGATAGCTCAAATTGTTACCGCACACCAACGCATACCTGTAATCCTTGTCGAGGGCGATCACGTTATATCCCCCGTAAAACGGACGGAAAAACGACACCTTCAGCATGGCAACATCCGATGCCCCGGCAAATTTAGCGATTCCGGAGGCTTCCTTCCATTGCTTTTTCTCATAGTTATAGCCGCGGTTAACGACTTTCAGGGTGCCATCATCGTTAACGGAATATTCAGCAGTTGTGTTGTTCAGGTTCCTTTCAAATGTAAAATCGAACCGGGCAATCTCGTACCACCTGCCCAGGTATTTCTCCTTGTCAAATGGTTTTATGGCAACCACCCCTTCCGGGATTGTGGAACACGCGCTGAATAAAAGACTGAAGATTCCCATAAGCGTGATTCCTGAAAATGTTTTTAATTTCATATTTCTTCAATTAGCATAAAATCAATGCATTTAAATTTTGATCCGGCCAAGGTAGTGTAAAATAACCTACATCAAACATTCAATTTCATCAAAACATATGATTAACGGGGTTTTTCAACAATAGCTGGCAATGCTGCAGATTACTTTTTTTTTCGGTGGTTTCGAAAACCTCAACCACCGGTTGTTCCGGCGGTTTAGCTGTACACGGTCAATTCGCCCGCGCGGTGACTGAGGTTCCCGAAGTCACCGCAATTCCAATGGTGTATCACTTCCAATGGCCATTTCTATAGGTTTAAAACGCTGCAAAACTTTTAGGTTGTAGTTTCAGTGGTGTATCAGTTCCACAGGCCACTTCAACCGTGTATCCCCTGTACGATATAGGGATTGAGTACAGTTTCAGTGGTGTATCAGTTCCACAGGCCACTTCAACCCAGGACTAATTGGCTTGTTGATATTAATAAAAAGTTTCAGTGGAGTATCAGTTCCACAGGCCACTTCAACTCGAGAATAACTTGAATGAAATAAAAATATTTAAGGTTTCAGTGGAGTATCAGTTCCACAGGCCACTTCAACTAATTTCGCAATTATTAATTCCAATAGAATAGAAGTTTCAGTGGAGTATCAGTTCCACAGGCCTCTTCAACTATCAGATTATTACCCAGGTTAAAGGTTTCATTTGTTTCAGTGGTGTATCAGTTCCACAGGCCTCTTCAACAAAAACGAGGAAGAGGAAGAACACGTTTTTTTTGTTTCAGTGGTGTATCAGTTCCACAGGCCTCTTCAACCGTACATCAAAAAATAATGCGCTACAACTAATGGTTTCAGTGGTGTATCAGTTCCACAGGCCTCTTCAACAGACGGGCTTTCACAGCCCACGATTACATTTTTTGTTTCAGTGGTGTATCAGTTCCACAGGCCTCTTCAACCACGGTAAATACGTGTACGTCCTGAAAAACAAAGTTTCAGTGGTGTATCAGTTCCACAGGCCTCTTCAACGTTGAGTTTTTTTCAGAAAAATTCAACAAAAGTGTTTCAGTGGTGTATCAGTTCCACAGGCCTCTTCAACTAACAGGAATCACCCAGCATTCTGCTAATGTAAAGTTTCAGTGGTGTATCAGTTCCACAGGCCTCTTCAACAATTAGGTTCTTCAATAATAATTCTGGCAGGATCGTTTCAGTGGTGTATCAGTTCCACAGGCCTCTTCAACCCATGCGTTAAGCATCGCCACCCGACATACATGTTTCAGTGGTGTATCAGTTCCACAGGCCTCTTCAACGAAAATCGTTGTCGGTTAATATTTGATTAGCATTGTTTCAGTGGTGTATCAGTTCCACAGGCCTCTTCAACTCCAACTCCATGATCAATCTCATGGAGTCGGACAGTTTCAGTGGTGTATCAGTTCCACAGGCCTCTTCAACTAGTCATCAAACATCTGACCTCGGTCGGAAACAAGTTTCAGTGGTGTATCAGTTCCACAGGCCTCTTCAACAATCACCGGAGAAGTCGTAACTTTAAAATTTGGTTTCAGTGGTGTATCAGTTCCACGGGCCTCTTCAACTGTAAAAACCGCAGCTCAGTGGTTAATTTTTAAAGTTTCAGTGGTGTATCAGTTCCACAGGCCTCTTCAACTTATTGGTAGGGAGCAAGTCTACATTGCGAAAGGTTTCAGTGGTGTATCAGTTCCACAGGCCTCTTCAACGGTAAGAAATTCCACGTCTACTCAAATTTATATAGTTTCAGTGGTGTATCAGTTCCACAGGCCTCTTCAACTCGACAAATAATCGAGAAGAAAAACTCGATCTCGTTTCAGTGGTGTATCAGTTCCACAGGCCTCTTCAACTCGGCCTGATATTTGGCATCCACTGCGGTTTTTGTTTCAGTGGTGTATCAGTTCCACAGGCCTCTTCAACCAGAATACGCCGAACTTCAGGCGGAATTAGAAGTTTCAGTGGTGTATCAGTTCCACAGGCCTCTTCAACATTCAGCCAATAAAGGCGGGTATATGATTTACTAGTTTCAGTGGTGTATCAGTTCCACAGGCCTCTTCAACAATTCGTAAATCTATGACTATGTATCTACAAATGTTTCAGTGGTGTATCAGTTCCACAGGCCTCTTCAACCTAAAATGAACGAGGGATGCAAACCCTTAAAAAGTTTCAGTGGTGTATCAGTTCCACAGGCCTCTTCAACAGGAATCTCTGAAAGGGAAATTATTCATTTGTACGTTTCAGTGGTGTATCAGTTCCACAGGCCTCTTCAACTGACAATAACTTAAATGTCCGGTCGGATAAATGCGTTTCAGTGGTGTATCAGTTCCACAGGCCTCTTCAACTTACATTGTGCGACCGAAAATGGTCTATAACGGTTTCAGTGGTGTATCAGTTCCACAGGCCTCTTCAACCCTCATTCATGTCGCGACCAGTATGACCATTTTGTTTCAGTGGTGTATCAGTTCCACAGGCCTCTTCAACTATCATAACGGTTGGTATGTTTGCGACGGATCAGGTTTCAGTGGTGTATCAGTTCCACAGGCCTCTTCAACCTTCGTCGTTCATTAGAAAAAGCAAAACAAAAGGTTTCAGTGGTGTATCAGTTCCACAGGCCTCTTCAACCAATGCCGTGCTCGGAATGGTTCCCGGACGATAAGTTTCAGTGGTGTATCAGTTCCACAGGCCTCTTCAACCTGATTTACCCTACATCCCCATTCGCAGTTGATGGTTTCAGTGGTGTATCAGTTCCACAGGCCTCTTCAACTCATTAAAGAACGTATAACCTGGCGGCACCAATGTTTCAGTGGTGTATCAGTTCCACAGGCCTCTTCAACGCTACCCAGGAAGACCGTGTAATTGCGGCCGCTGACGTTTCAGTGGTGTATCAGTTCCACAGGCCTCTTCAACAAAAAGTCTCCCAAAAAAACAGGAGGGGATAAAGTTTCAGTGGTGTATCAGTTCCACAGGCCTCTTCAACAAAGATGCAGGACAATCAGACAAGAGAATCGAAAGTTTCAGTGGTGTATCAGTTCCACAGGCCTCTTCAACGTAGCCCCGGTGGAGCACCGACGCATCGTAGATGTTTCAGTGGTGTATCAGTTCCACAGGCCTCTTCAACTGTATTACCAAGCATGTCCCTTAATGCTGACAGTTTCAGTGGTGTATCAGTTCCACAGGCCTCTTCAACACTCCTGGTGGTAAATCAGCTGTTGTGGAATTTGTTTCAGTGGTGTATCAGTTCCACAGGCCTCTTCAACCTCGTATACAGAGTAGAAATGCTCTGGATGATTGTTTCAGTGGTGTATCAGTTCCACAGGCCTCTTCAACAAACTACCTCAGAAATGAGGAGAAAATTAAAAGTTTCAGTGGTGTATCAGTTCCACAGGCCTCTTCAACTCAAGGCCACCTCGGGGGATCAATCCTTCGAAAGTTTCAGTGGTGTATCAGTTCCACAGGCCTCTTCAACAAAAAAAGGGGACGAAAAAAATCTAACTTAACGTTTCAGTGGTGTATCAGTTCCACAGGCCTCTTCAACGGGTACCCGAAAGAGAGCCTCGACGCTCGCAAAGTTTCAGTGGTGTATCAGTTCCACAGGCCTCTTCAACTATGGCAACGGGCATGCCAAACCGTCGTACGCGTTTCAGTGGTGTATCAGTTCCACAGGCCTCTTCAACCCGTGTATCGGGTTAAGTGCCTGAATATGAAGCGAAGAGGCCCTTTTTTACATCCGGCAATATGGCCAAATTATGCATTGTACCAAAATTTCAATCATTTCAGACTTTCTAAGAACGCCTGTTCCAAGTAGGAAATTACAGCCCGGGAATCGTATTATAAAGCCCGGAGTTAGCACAAAAATAGTCATAATTTAATGGTGAACCAAAATATTTTGTCGAAATATAATGCCAACGTCAACCTTTATTATTATAAAGAGAGAAAATGCCCTGCCATTAACTCCGCCTGCTTCAACACCGTATCAATCGCCTTCTGCTGCTTATCAGGAGGATACCCGTATTTCGTCAGCGTCCGCTTCACAATCACCATCAACCTCGCCCGGGCACTTTCCCGGATTGTCCAGTCGATGGTAGCATTCGCCTGCACCTTTTCGGCAATCTCCCGTGCAATATCCCGAAGGGTAATGTCTCCCAATACAGCCACAGCACTGACATTGGTTTCAAGGGCATTGTAAAAAGCCACTTCGTCGGTGGTTAAACCAAGCCGCTCACCCTCGTCATCGGCAGCCTTGATCTCTTTGGCAATGTTGATCAGTTCCTGGATGATTTCGGCGGTTGACAAAAGGTTGTTCTGGTAGCGTTTGATGGAGGATTCAAGCATCTCGAGCAGGGCACGGCTTTTTACCAGGTTGGTTTTGGCCCGGGTTTTGATTTCATCGTTCAGGATCTTCTTGAGCAGTTCAAGGGCCAGGTTCTGGTGCTTCATGCCCTTCACATCGAGCAGGAACTCGTCGGAAAGGATTGAGATATCAGGCTTCTTAATCCCCGCTGCATCAAAAATGTCGATGACGGTGTCGGAGCTCAGGGCTTCATCCACGATCTGCTTGATGGCGGTTTCAATCTCAATATCCGATTTGCCATTGCCGGTGCCTTCAAATTTCACCAGCCGCGATCTTACAGCCTGGAAAAAGGCTACTTCGTCTTTGATCTCCATGGCTTTCTCCTGCGGGACGGAGAGAGCAAAGGCCTGGCTAAGCAGGGAGACTTCACGGGTAAACCGTTCTTTTCCTTCATTCAGCCCGAGGATATGCTCTTCAGCCTGCAATATGATGGAGAGTTTCTCCCTCGCATCAACCCGGAAGAAGCGGCGATAATTGAATTTCAAACTATTTTCGTAATAGGCTTCCGGCTCTTCAACCAGGATATCTTTCCGTGTGGAGCTGTCTTCGGCAAACATCTGGTGCATCACCTCCATCTTTTCCTGCATGGCGGTAACGGCCTGTTCCTGGCTTAAAGCAGGATCGCCCTTTCCGCCGGAGTCGGAATAGAACGACAAGGCCTTCTTCAGGTCGGAAGCAATGCCCAGGTAATCGACCACCAACCCGCCCGGCTTGTCCCGGAACACGCGGTTCACGCGGGCGATGGCCTGCATCAGCGTGTGGCCGCGCATGGGCTTGTCGATGTACATGGTGTGCAGGCAGGGCACGTCGAAGCCGGTGAGCCACATGTCGCGCACGATCACGATCTTCAGCGGATCCGCGGGATCTTTCATCCGGTCGGACAAGTTCTTGCGCTGCTGTTTGGTGGTGTGATGCTTCGAGATCACCGGGCCGTCGGTGCTGCTGGAGGTCATCACCACTTTAATGACGCCTTTCGACAGGTCATCATCATGCCAGTCCGGCCTGATCCTGATGATTTCATTGTAAAGGTCAACGGCAATCCTGCGACTCATGGCTACCACCAGGGCCTTGCCGTCAAACACCGACTGCCGGGCCTCGAAATGGGTGACAATATCCCTGGCCAGGTTCTTCACCCGGTCGGTGTTGCCGACAATGGCCTCCAGTTTGGTCCATTTGGCCTTGGCCTTTTGTTTTTCGGTTACCTCTTCATCCTGTTCGAGCTCCTCGTCAAACTCCCGGATCAGCCGTTTGCCCTCTTCATCGAGGTTCACCTTTGCCAGTCGGCTCTCGTAATAGATGCGCACGGTAGCGCCGTCGGCCACAGCCTGGGCAATATCGTACACATCCACGTATTGCCCGAACACGGCGGGGGTATTCACATCGGTGCCCTCGATAGGGGTGCCGGTGAAGCCGATGTAGGTGGCATTGGGCAGGGCATCACGCATGTACTTGGCAAAACCGTAGGCGATGCGTTTGCCGATCACCTCCTTGGTAACGGCATCCTTTTCATCCAGCAGCTTTGCTTCAAATCCATACTGGGTGCGGTGCGCCTCGTCGGCAATCACCACGATGTTCCTCCGTTCGGAGAGGGTGTCGTATGTTGTTGCTCCATCCTGGGGCAGGAATTTCTGGATGGTGGTAAAAACGATGCCGCCGCTGGCCACCTTCAGCAATTCTTTCAACTGATCCCGGCTTTCGGCCTGGACGGGTTCCTGCCTCAGCAACTGTCTTGCAGCAGCAAAGGTGCCGAACAACTGATCGTCGAGGTCGTTGCGGTCGGTGAGTACCACGATGGTGGGATTTTGCATCTCGGGCGAAACGATCAGTTTCCCGGCAAAGAAGACCATGCTCAGGCTTTTGCCCGATCCCTGGGTATGCCACACCACGCCGCCGCGCTTGTCGCCATGAATGCCGGAGGCCTGGAAGGCCGACTGTACCGCCTTGTTCACGGCATAATACTGGTGGTAGGCCGCCAGCTTCTTTTCTGTTACAACCTGCGTGATGCCGGTTTTCGGATCCTCTTTTTTTGTTTTCTCGAAGACAATGAAATTCCGCACCAGGTCGAGCAGGGTGGCGGGGTTCAGCATCCCGGTGAGCAGGGTTTCCAGCTGTGGTTTGAACCGGGAGGCCTCCTTCCGGCCATCGGCGGTTTTCCAGGCCATGTAACGGCTGAACCCGGCGGTAACGCTTCCGGCCTTGCATTCCATCCCGTCGGAGATCACGCAAATGGCATTGAAGGTGAACAGCCCTGGAATGGTAGCCTTGTAGGTTTGCACCTGGTCGAATGCTTTGCGCAGGGTGGCCTGTTCGTCGGCCGCATTCTTGAGTTCGATCACCACCAGGGGGATACCATTCACGAACAGCAGCACATCCGGCCGTTTATTCTGGTTGCCTTCAACAATGGTGAACTGGTTGACCGCCAAAAATTGATTATTGCCGATATTGCTAAAATCGACTAAGGCCACCTCATGGCTGCGTTCATACCCATCCTGCTGGTACGGGATGCGTATCTTTTCCACCAGGAGTTGATGAAAGGTTTCATTGTTGTGAAGCAGGTCGGGTGACCAGATACGCAACACCTTTTGAATGGCCTGTTCCCTGTAGCTTTCCGGGATGTTTGGGTTTAACCGGGCTATTGCGACTCTCAACCGTCCAACCAGGATAACCTGTTCGTAGGTTTCACGTTCCTGATTTTGACCACCGGGGGCAATAGAAACGCCATGAATATACTCCCAACCCGATTGTTGGAGTTGTTCGATGGTGAAGGATTCTATGTTGTCCTCGGTGATGGGTTTCATTGTTTAGGTATTTTTTTTAGAATGGCTTATCGATTGAATCTTGCCGAAATCCTGGTTTTATCAATATCAAAAGTAATAATGGCCTGATATTAAAACTCATCAATAATTTCAACCGATGCCAAAGAGAACGGACTTCTGTTAATCTGCATTTGTAAAACCCTTCTGAAGTTATTTAGCTCTCTTTGTTCGATGACCTCCTGCATTTTAGTTCTTCCTTGAAAATCTTTTTGTAAAATCAATTCAATTGCATCATCTATACCTGTCAGAGTACTTGGCATATCATACAAAACAGCAACCGGGGCTTGTTTTGGGTCTAGTTTAAACCAAGTAGGGTATTTCCTGAATTTTGTTTTTATGGAATTTTCAATTAAACAATGTCGCTTATAAAACTGAGCTGCTTTTTCCCTGATATATCCTGTAAGATCTTTAGGTATGACAACTTTTAATTTAAAATCATTGTATGTGATGCCCCCTATTTCTAAAGGATCTGCTACCTGAATAGTCTCAACCAATCCAGAGACAAAGTTTTTAAAGTAACCCATCGCCAGCCCTGTTGTTGGATAAAGGCTAAAATGCCCTAAACGATAATGTTCTTCAATTTTTTTTGTAAAACTATTACAAGCATTTTTTATAGATGTATCACTGTTTTTAACAAAACGCGGCATATAGATTCCGTGGAAATCAGATGGCAGAGCAATACCTTCCTCCACTAATAAAAAGGACTTATTTCTTCCCAATGCACCTAAAAACAAAGCAATTTCCAAAATAACATTGTCTCTTGGTTCTAAAACTATTTTATCATTCCTCATGGTAAGGTCATCAGATGATGCAACGAAGACTCCAAAATCAAAAAAGGAAACCATCCGTGTTAGATTTTCAAATGTACTTCGATTTAGTTCCCACACATCTGGGTCTTTCCACAAATAGCAATCTCCAGTGGTTGATAAATTTTCCTTAACTTTTTCTGCAATCGAATAACCACCGGTTGATGACCCAATGAAAATTTTTGGCATTAAATCTGTCATGTAGAAAAACTTAGTAATTCAACATTGCTCTTTGTAAAACAGAACTAGTAGAGATTTCCTTTACTGAATCTTCAATCAGTATGTCCAAATCTCCTTTCAATAATTTGATGTCAGGTAGAGTATCGTCATTAGCCATTGGAGTTTCTTTGCCATTTGGACTTTTTATTCCTTTCCTGTATCTCGGGTCATATAATAGTTTATTCATTTCATCTGATATTGTTTTAGCAATTGCGATTTCACTCCCAGGGGAATATAAGAGGTTTTCATTGGGTATTGAATGAACAAGCGAGGTCAGATGAAAACTGCTTAATTTTTCAAGTTCCGTCACACTGTCTGCTCTTAAGGTTTTTAACAACCTTAATCCTCTTCTCGAACCATCATGGGTATTTTCACCCTTATTATTAACAAGACTAATATGTGCAAATGGGAAATCAGAAATTTTTCTCTTTGATGGAAAGTTATAGAGATAGACACCACGATAGTATTCGTTCCTGGTTTCTATATATTGTTCAGAATGATACCAAAAACAAAATACAATGTCAACCTTCCTGTTCAAAGATCTATTAAAAACAGAAATGCTTTTTTCCCCGGTTTCGTCAACATCGGTATAAATATTTTTAAGAATTGAAGTTGTTTGTTCCCGAAGAACAAAAATATCTTCATCTGGATCAGATTCAGTGTAGTCTTTTTCATTTGGAATTCCAGGGGCATTAAAATTATATCTATCTATAATTGTCAATAAATCAAAGTCACTATGAACTTTAATATTGGTCCTTGTTTTAACTGAACCTTGTGTGCGGAAAGCCCGGTTAAAATGAAGCTTATAATTATCTTGTAAATGTTTCTGAACCCGTCCGGCAGCTTCAATTGTTCTGTCGTTGTATTTTTGATCAATTGGACTCATTGATTCTAACAAATACTTAATATTTGCAGGAAAATCTTTTGAGCTAAAGGATTTTGAAATTATTGATTCGTTAAGTTCCTGGTCAAATTTTCTATTTTGAAGATTGACAAGCCTTGTTGTATAATCTAACGTCGCCATTCTTGTGGGTTAAATGTGTGGTGCCAACTATTTATAACAATGACAGACCTTTGTGCCTGGTTAAATTGTTAATGTACTTATTGATTTCACGGGCAAATTGCTTTGTATTATAAATGCTTTGAAAGGATTTGCCAGGATGATATTGTCGATTTTGATTTCACTCATTTCGAATTTTACTGACCCTTAAATCCCCACTAATGAGCCTCGGCAATAATGTATCCCGAAGTTGCGTAAGGGTTCTAATTTGAGTTATATTATTCCAACATTTTGAATAAATTGGTCCAATTACTTTAGCAGCTTCATTCTGAACTTCCATCGGAGGTAGTTGAATTTTAAACTTCCGGAAATCTTTGAGCACAATTCTTGGTATAACTCCGCCAGTTACAATATTTTTGAGTTGCTCAATTGTTGAATCCATTTTTAGAAGGGTATTCAATAGTAATGGATTATATTTATAGTTTGGCCTTAGAATTGCAATAGACGAAAGAATTACTACATCCATATCTTCAGGTGATACGAAAATATGTTTCAAATAACTCCCATCCTTTGCAATAACGATATCATTTTTAAGAGGCCGACAGTCATTCCGCACCAATTCGTCGAAATCAAACTTGGAAATTTTTCGACATGAATTGATTAAAATGCCCCAATCATGCATATCTTTAACTGAAGCCATTGGGAAACCTGTTTCTGTTGTATGCGGACTTTGATGAGCTCCATCAGTAATCTTTGAAGTAACATACTCTAGATCTACAAATTCCCATTTATCCTTCGCCTCCTCCACAAACCATTGCCTGAAAAGCGTTCCAGCCAATTGCTCCAAAGTTTTATTTTGGCGGTGGAGGAGGTCGATTTTGTCATCGAGGCTGCATAGTACATCACCAATGGCAGTCTGTTCTGCAAGTGAAGGGAGATTGAAAGGATATTCCCGTATAGTTTTTAATGAAACATTTTTTATTGTAGAACCGTTAGCAATGGAGTCTATGTAATCTTGAAAATGTTTATTTAACACAAGATACTTAATAAATTGCTTATCAACATTTTCTTTAACATTGAAGTAACATGCACTCTTCCCTAAAATACAATTCTCATTATTGTATAATGCTACGTTTCCTAGGGTACCATTGATTGATAGTAGTATAGTTCTATCGTTCAAATCCTTTTTATACTTTGTATATTCTTCAAAATTTGTTTTTTGAGTATTCTCTTTAATGATAATTTTACCATTAGTCAGATTGTTCCCATTGATGAAATAATATTTCCCGTTCACATCATATACTGGTGTTCCATGGAGCCCATCACCCAATTTTGAGACGACTTCTTGTAATGATATTTCCTTCCACTCCCTCATTCTTTTATATTTATTTTGATCAATAAACCAGTTTTTCCATGTCTATTCTGGCTTGGGCATGCTTTAAGGTCACAATGTGTGACCTTAAAAATCCATTCTTCGGTGCAGAATTGGAACATGTCAACTGAGGTTTATTTTTGACAGGTTTTCTGCAATGCGCCGGTTCAATGCATCTTCTTCGGCTATCTGTTTCTCCAGTTCAGCCTTCAATGCCGCAAACCGTTCCGGGAAGTTGAAATCATCCTCATCATCAGCCAACCCGATGTACCTGCCCGGGGTCAATGCAAAATTCAAGGCAGTTACCTCGTCAAGAGAAGCACTCTTGCTGAACCCGGCCACATCGTTGTATTCAGCCTCACCAGTGCGCCAGGAATGATACACTCCCGCGATCATTGAAATGTCATCATCAGAAAGGCTTCGGTTCTTGCGGTTGATAAGATAACCATGGTTCCGGGCATCGATAAAGAGGATCTCGCCTTTGCGCAGGGTTTTGTTCCGGCGCAGAAACCAAAGGCAGGCCGGGATCTGGGTGTTGAGAAAGAGTTTGGTGGGGAGGTTCACGATACAGTCGACCAGGTCGTTTTCGACCAGGGCCCTGCGGATATCTCCTTCGCAGGTGGTATTGGTGGTGAGTGAACCTTTGCTGAGCACAAAACCGGCCATCCCGGTCGGGGCCAGGTGGTAGAGGAAGTGCTGGATCCAGGCGTAGTTGGCATTGCCGGGGGGCGGGGGCAACTTTTTCCCCAGGATGCTCCACCGGGCATCGTCGCGGAGCAGGTCGCCGCTCCAGTCGCTGTCGTTGAACGGGGGATTGGCAATCACATAATCGGCCTTCAGGTCCTTGTGGGCATCGTTGAGAAAACTGCCTTCGTTGTTCCACTTCACGTTGCTGCTGTCGATGCCGCGGATAGCGAGGTTCATCTTGGCCAGCCGCCAGGTGGTCTGGTTGCTCTCCTGGCCATAGATGGAGATGAAGTCCGTTGGGTTCATGGTGTTTGCAGACCGGGATCCGCCCCGGGCGCGGTAATGGTCCTGGTGGTGCAGGATAAATTTTTCGCTTTGCACAAACATGCCACCGCTGCCGCAGCAGGGATCGAATACCCGGCCTTCGTAGGGTTCGAGCATTTCGACCAGGAGTTTTACCACGCAGGAGGGGGTGTAGAATTGCCCGCCCTTTTTTCCTTCGGCCATGGCAAATTCTCCCAGGAAATATTCATACACGCGGCCCAGCACATCCTTGCTTTGGGCCTCCTTTGTGCCCAGGGCGGCCGAACTTACCAGGTTGATGAGCCCGCCCAAGCTGGCCTTGTCGAGTTTTTCCTGGGCAAAGACTTTCGGCAGTACCCCGCGCAGGGAGGGATTGTCTTTTTCAATGGCATCCATGGCATCATCCACATCCTTGCCGATGGTAGGCAGGGTGGCCCGGCCCTGGATCCAGTTCCACCGGGATGAGGGAGGTACGTAAAATATCTTCTCGGCGGTATATTCGTTTTTATCTTCCGGGTCGGCGCCTTCGCTTTTCTGAGCGACAAGCTTCAGAAACATCTCTTCAAATGCATCGGAAATGTATTTCAGGAAGATGAGGCCCATCACCACATGCTTGTATTCGGCAGCATCCATATTCTTGCGGAGCTTGTCTGCGGTTTTCCATAGTTTTTTTTCGAGGGGTTCTTCAGCTTCGGGTTTTTGTTGTTTGGCCATTGGTTGTGAATTGACGGGGGAGGCAGTTGGTCAATGATATTTAAAAATAAGGTCAAATTTAGGTAAGAGTGATGAAACAATGAAATTTTTTCTGACAATTCTTTCCTTATACGGTTAGAACACAACCTGGCTACCTTGCAGGAGGAGCCAGTTGCCACCTGCGACATTATCAAGAACACCAACAGTTCTGAGCGGGTCGCACCAATTTCGCCCTTTTTCCGATGACCATCCGGATGTTTTCAACTTGCCTGAAATCTGACGCGGGGGGCAGCATGTTCGTTTTTTCAAGGTTTTCATGCAGAATTATGTAGTTTCTTGCTGAAAAGATGTAAAAACATGAAGATTCTATCCACTTTTATGTGGTTTCGTAGTGGTCTGGTAGTGGTTTCTTTGTAATCTGGTAGTGGTTCCTTAGTGGCTTGGTAGTTGTCTGGAAGTGGTTCCGTAGTGGTTTGGAGGTGGTCTTGTAGTACTTCGTTCGCTAAAACAATGGTAATTAATCCCTTCCCGCATTACAGGTCTGCTTCCCTATGAAAGCCAGCCGATCCATTTCCGGTCATCGCTGAAAAGTCATAAAAACAGCCCGGTTACCATTATTAAAAATGATGGAAAAAAGCAGAAAAGAGTGGAAAAAACATGGAAAATTATAGAATGTTTTATTCGCGACGTATTACCTTTTTCATTTTTCCCGATTAAGCAGTATAAATATGCTGAAGCCATGAAAACACAAGGATACACCTTAATCGAAAAGGCGCTGGCTGAGTTAACCCGGCGGATCGATAATCTGGAAAAAAGAATGGATGAACAACATCAACTCGCTCCCGGCTGGTTTGACACGGAAGAGGTATGCCGGCGGTTCGGGATCACAAAACGTACCGTCGACAAATTCCGAAAATTGAAAAAGGTTCCCTCAAGCAAACTGGGAGGACGGGTCTATTTTCGGGGTTCCGATTTCGAAACCATACTCGAAGAAAACCTGGATTTTAAACCGTAAAACCATGAAAACACAGCCAACAATCGCGGGAATAAAACTTTCGCGGGCCATCGGGCTCGGCACCTTCATTGCCGGTGTTGTCACTGTTTGGATCCACCTGGAGATACGCATTGCCGAGATCAATGTCGAGCTCATCAACCTCAAACAGGACCAGGTGATGTTCAAAACCGACAACCGCAGGGAGATGGAACTCATGCGAAGTGAAACCAACAACAATACAAAGGAGATTCTACGCAGGGTCGATGAAATTCAGGTATACCTGAGGGACCACAAATAACCGGATAAAGGAAAAATCAATCAGGCAACCGCCTCAACGGTGGCAAACCCTGTCGAAGATATTTGATCAAATGAACCGATTCTGGCCAGGATCACATTTATTCACCTTTTAACACTTAAAACCATGTCAAAAACAGATGAATTGGCGAAAGCCTACAGCGGGCTCCTCGGCGACCAGGTGGTCGTAAAGCGGGGAGGTAAAGGAAAAAACGTCGTATCCCTGGCCAGGACCAGGTCGAAAAGTGCGCCAAGCGACAAGCAACTTGCAGTACGCCAAAGGCTCAGTATGGCTGCTCAGTATGCGAGGAATGCGATGCTCGACCCGGCATTGTTCGATTTGTATACCAGTCGATCTTCACGGAGTATTTCGCCCTTCAGGGTTGCTTCAAACGACTTCCTGCAACTGCCTTTCTTACGCGACATCGATGTCACGAAATACCATGGCAACCCGGGCGATACGATAAGTGTTCTGGCCGGTGATAAAATTGCAGTGACTGAAGTCATGGCGCATCTCATGGCGGCCGACAACACTCCTGTTGAAGAGGGTCCTTGCGCACTCGACCTGCCATCGGGCAGATACCTGTACACGACAACCGTCCAGGTGGCCAACACGGCCGGAATGGTGGTGACGATCTCTGTCAGGGATACCCCTGGCAACAGGGTGGAGAGCTCCATAACCCTTTAACCGGGCGTAGTATGATTTAATAAACCGTGAACCGGCGTTTGGCGAAAGCCTGAACGCCGGTTCAACCGTTAAAATGCAAAATGGCAAAATGGGAGCCCCGTTTTGCCATTTTGTTTTTGTTGTATATCCAGTATATCAACCTCCCCTGCTTTAACGTCTGCCATTTGATGTCAGCGTCCATTTCCATGCCTCCATATTGAGCCTGCTTTCAATGATTTGTTGCGTAGCTGACGGCATTTGGTAAAAGAAATCGATCCCGGTCAGTTTCTCCACGCTGTCTATTGAAACTGCAAAGCGCAGCAGCGGTTCCCGCGATGCCCGGTTAGGCAGGATAAACCCTATACCCTTCATTCCCGAAGCCGTACAGTAAGCGACTACCTTGTAGAAGAAGGCGGGAACAGGGATGCTGTCGCGGCTTATAACGGGTAATCCTTTTGATAAAACAGGACCGGTAACCACGTAAACAGCATGATCGTCGTTGGCCCATTGCCGGACCAGTTCTTCCAGTTTTTTCCAGATCCCCCGGTTGAATTCAGGAATCTGCGGGGCCACGTTTGAAAGATAAAATGATTCGACCATGGTTTTCAACGAGTAGCATATATCGGCTGCCGGCGCCAGGTGTCCCATGTCGTAGCCGGAATTTTTATAATCGGCAGGGGTTATGGTGGAGGAAGTTAATATGGGATCTCGTACAAATTCGTCATTTCGCTTCACGCTGGACACCGTTTCTTTAGCTGTAAGTTCATACGCTACCCAATCGGCCAGGCGGAAAGACGGGTTATAGGAAACGGCATAGCCTGTGTGGATTATTACCCGACTGCCCGGGATGGGTTTCGGTAGTTCAGGGTGACTGTTATCCTTCTTAGGCGAGAAGGATAAAATCGCCAGGATCAAAAACAGAGCAGGGATAATGAAGCCGTTTTTTATCCTGTTTGGTCCGATTGATCCATTGTTTACGCGAGGTTTAATGTTTTGTTTTTCCATGTCTCAAAATGATTAAGATTTACTGCTTAATCGGGTTTGAGGGGAAAAGGTAATACGATAAAAGTGGTTTTTTTTCAAAAGGCTTGGATTTTTTTTAAACCAATAATTGATAAGCCCATTCTCAAATGCTGTGACTTCAGGTACCTCAGTCACAGCATTTGAGAATGGTGAAACATTTCAATAATTCATGCCAGGTATCGGTGGTTTCGGGAGCCTCAACCACCGGTTGTTCCGGCGGCTTAGCTGTATAAGGTCAATTTGCCCACGCTTTGACTGAGGCTCCCGAGGTCACCGCAAGTTCAGTGGTGAACCTGTTCCATAGGGTATGTTCAGTATCGGTGGTTTCGAGAACCTCGACCACCGGTTGCTCCGACGGCTTAGCTGTACAAGGTCAATTTGTCCACGTAGTGACTGAGGCTCCCAAAGTCACAGCAAGCTCAGTTGTGTACCTGTTCCATAGGGTCTGTTCAGTATCGGTGGTTTCTAGAACCTCAACCACTGGCTGTTCCGGCGTTATAGCTGTACAAGGTCAATTCGCCCACACGGTGACTTAGGTTCCCGAAGTCACCGCAAGTTCAGTGGTGTATCAGTTCCACAGGCCACTTCAACTGGCAATGGTTGCCAGACAAGGAGATGCTGCAAAGTTTCAGTGGTGTATCAGTTCCACAGGCCACTTCAACCTTTCATCACGTGAAGTATGCTCATTTAAATACCAACAATTCGTTTCAGTGGTGTATCAGTTCCACAGGCCACTTCAACCTCCGGTAGTCGATACTACAAATCACCGGACCACGTTTCAGTGGTGTATCAGTTCCACAGGCCACTTCAACTGGCAAAGAAGTTCTGGCCCAGCCAGAAAGTAGGTTTCAGTGGTGTATCAGTTCCACAGGCCACTTCAACTATGAATATAAAAGCCGACCCATCTTCCGAAAAGTTTCAGTGGTGTATCAGTTCCACAGGCCACTTCAAAATAGAAGGAGTGGTAGTTGCTGTAAAATGTAAGTTTCAGTGGTGTATCAGTTCCACAGGCCACTTCAACATACAGCAGCAATAGCACCAATCTATTCACCAGAGTTTCAGTGGTGTATCAGTTCCACAGGCCACTTCAACCAAAAGCCGAGAGGCTTGAACTGATATCTCAGAGTTTCAGTGGTGTATCAGTTCCACAGGCCACTTCAACTCTGTGTGAAGTATGAACTACTCAAAGTAAAAGCGTTTCAGTGGTGTATCAGTTCCACAGGCCACTTCAACTTTCCAAAGTGTAATTTTACCGTTGAAGAAAGGGTTTCAGTGGTGTATCAGTTCCACAGGCCACTTCAACTCTCCCAAGTCTCGTAAAGAGATGGGAATACAGTTTCAGTGGTGTATCAGTTCCACAGACCACTTCAACGCAATCGGGACTACTTTCACATGCGCTAACTTTGTTTCAGTGGTGTATCAGTTCCACAGGCCACTTCAACTTGCAGCTTGTATTGCAAAACTCGATTCATTGTAGTTTCAGTGGTGTATCAGTTCCACAGGCCACTTCAACAAAACTTTGTGCAAGGCTCCGGGATCCGCGAACGTTTCAGTGGTGTATCAGTTCCACAGGCCACTTCAACCAGAAGAACGTGCAGAGAAATATGCAGCAACAATGTTTCAGTGGTGTATCAGTTCCACAGGCCACTTCAACCTTCTGGCTGGAAGAGATTATCACATCCAACGAGTTTCAGTGGTGTATCAGTTCCACAGGCCACTTCAACACTCCGAGCAGCAGCTCATCGCGCGCAAGAAAGTTTCAGTGGTGTATCAGTTCCACAGGCCACTTCAACCCAAGAGTAAAGACTGAAAAAGAAATAAAATTAGTTTCAGTGGTGTATCAGTTCCACAGGCCACTTCAACTCAAAGGACTGTCAATTGACAAGGACACAAAGTGTTTCAGTGGTGTATCAGTTCCACAGGCCACTTCAACATGGTAAACCGGTCCAGATAATTTATCACTTCAGTTTCAGTGGTGTATCAGTTCCACAGGCCACTTCAACTGAATTTCAAGAAGTTCAAGATGTATTTTATAGTTTCAGTGGTGTATCAGTTCCACAGGCCACTTCAACCTGAGGCCATGCGCCTCGTGCGGTTGACAAAAAGTTTCAGTGGTGTATCAGTTCCACAGGCCACTTCAACAAAAGATTGGAAATCAATGGTATATTACTAAAGTTTCAGTGGTGTATCAGTTCCACAGGCCACTTCAACAAGAATGGTATGCCATACAGGATACTCATGTCGTTTCAGTGGTGTATCAGTTCCACAGGCCACTTCAACTTTGGTGACTTCAAATAACCAATCGCATCTTAAGTTTCAGTGGTGTATCAGTTCCACAGGCCACTTCAACTGTATAACCCCTACGATGCCACCTATGAAATGGTTTCAGTGGTGTATCAGTTCCACAGGCCACTTCAACTTATTCTCTAAACCCCAAGCTATAAAACTAATTGTTTCAGTGGTGTATCAGTTCCACAGGCCACTTCAACTGTATGGAACCATCCGATATGATGGTTTCGAATCAATAACTAAGTTTCAGTGGTGTATCAGTTCCACAGGCCACTTCAACAAATATGGGATCGCAACTTTGGGGCAAAATTGTTTCAGTGGTGTATCAGTTCCACAGGCCACTTCAACTAAAAGGTAATGCTGTCGGACTTTAATTTGGTAGTTTCAGTGGTGTATCAGTTCCACAGGCCACTTCAACTTTATCAAGGGATAACGTACCATATCAAAAAAGTTTCAGTGGTGTATCAGTTCCACAGGCCACTTCAACTCATTTACTGATTGTTGTGCACATTCGAATAAAGGTTTCAGTGGTGTATCAGTTCCACAGGCCACTTCAACAACAAGAATATACTTCCTAATTCGTTCATTTATGTTTCAGTGGTGTATCAGTTCCACAGGCCACTTCAACTCTCAGTAGAGGTAGTTAAATCAAAAATCATAAGTTTCAGTGGTGTATCAGTTCCACAGGCCACTTCAACTTGATCCGGTTTATGCACCGGTACCCCAAGACTCGTTTCAGTGGTGTATCAGTTCCACAGGCCACTTCAACTTGGTGGCGGCCCTGGTGGAGCTGGAACTATAAGTGTTTCAGTGGTGTATCAGTTCCACAGGCCACTTCAACCATTAACAGTTGTTGCGCCCATTATTCACGAGAGTTTCAGTGGTGTATCAGTTCCACAGGCCACTTCAACTTTTATGTTCTGTGGACAATAGAAATTGATAGAGTTTCAGTGGTGTATCAGTTCCACAGGCCACTTCAACAAGTGACACAACCCCGGACCCTAAACCCGTAACTGTTTCAGTGGTGTATCAGTTCCACAGGCCACTTCAACCAACACAGGCCGCTCAGGCAGCAGCGAAAAAAGTTTCAGTGGTGTATCAGTTCCACAGGCCACTTCAACCGAAGTAACTGAACAGCCGCTCGAAGTAACTGAAGTTTCAGTGGTGTATCAGTTCCACAGGCCACTTCAACCCTCTTCGATAAAATTGTTGAGGAATTTGGCATCGTTTCAGTGGTGTATCAGTTCCACAGGCCACTTCAACAGTATAGCCACCATTCGTGAAGCAAGGAAAAAAGTTTCAGTGGTGTATCAGTTCCACAGGCCACTTCAACATAACTTTAAACTCTCTTGATGATAATCTTAAAGTTTCAGTGGTGTATCAGTTCCACAGGCCACTTCAACAATATTGGAAGTACCGAATTACTTGAAGTAATGTTTCAGTGGTGTATCAGTTCCACAGGCCACTTCAACCCCGGCCAAACGCCGCCCCTAGAGGGCACCGACAGTTTCAGTGGTGTATCAGTTCCACAGGCCACTTCAACTCGTTCCGTTCAAAGTATGGCTTAACCTTTTTGTTTCAGTGGTGTATCAGTTCCACAGGCCACTTCAACAATACCTCCAGTTTAACGGAGGTGAGAAAAAAAGTTTCAGTGGTGTATCAGTTCCACAGGCCACTTCAACATCAATTAACGGTAAGTTGGAAGCTGCAGGAAAGTTTCAGTGGTGTATCAGTTCCACAGGCCACTTCAACTTTCATGGAATAATTACACTTGAAAACTAAAAGTTTCAGTGGTGTATCAGTTCCACAGGCCACTTCAACAAGGGGATCTTGGGACAAAGTAACGGAACATGGCGTTTCAGTGGTGTATCAGTTCCACAGGCCACTTCAACTCCTAAAAATAAAACGGTAAGAAAGTATAAACGTTTCAGTGGTGTATCAGTTCCACAGGCCACTTCAACTTACGGGGACTCTGTCCTTGTAAGGTATAAATATAGTTTCAGTGGTGTATCAGTTCCACAGGCCACTTCAACTGGCATCAAGGATCCTAGCAAGATCTGGCCCGGTTTCAGTGGTGTATCAGTTCCACAGGCCACTTCAACGAAAACAATTTCCAGATTACTCATGCTTTTGTGCGTTTCAGTGGTGTATCAGTTCCACAGGCCACTTCAACATTACAATATTCAGCGAAAAACCAAAATTTACGGTTTCAGTGGTGTATCAGTTCCACAGGCCACTTCAACTAATTCGGATTCAATGACGAAGCTTCCGTTTGATGTTTCAGTGGTGTATCAGTTCCACAGGCCACTTCAACCATCCCCGCCGGGGACGTATACTATGACAAACGTTTCAGTGGTGTATCAGTTCCACAGGCCACTTCAACAGACTTTAAGGTTAGCACGATCCCTGTTAAAACGGTTTCAGTGGTGTATCAGTTCCACAGGCCACTTCAACAGAAACTACCTCAGAAATGAGGAGAAAATTAAAAGTTTCAGTGGTGTATCAGTTCCACAGGCCACTTCAACCATTAGCTACAGAAGCTATATGGTAAAGATAATAGTTTCAGTGGTGTATCAGTTCCACAGGCCACTTCAACCTGCAAATAATCTGCAAACAAAAGTCATTTTGGTTTCAGTGGTGTATCAGTTCCACAGGCCACTTCAACTACGACGTAAGTGTTAAAGCTTACGTATGCCCAAGTTTCAGTGGTGTATCAGTTCCACAGGCCACTTCAACAACGCCTTTAGAGGGCACAATTACCCGACTGATGTTTCAGTGGTGTATCAGTTCCACAGGCCACTTCAACCGGTCATTGATCTCTACCCTAACGGGAAAACGTTTCAGTGGTGTATCAGTTCCACAGGCCACTTCAACCTTCGAGCAGGGACTCGAGTGGAAGTTCATGACAGTTTCAGTGGTGTATCAGTTCCACAGGCCACTTCAACTGAGAACCCTCTAACCCTTTAATGGGACATCATTTGTTTCAGTGGTGTATCAGTTCCACAGGCCACTTCAACTAGAGACATACTCTGCTGCAACAAAAAAATAAAGTTTCAGTGGTGTATCAGTTCCACAGGCCACTTCAACTCTGAGGGTTTGACTCCAGAAAATATTAATGAACGTTTCAGTGGTGTATCAGTTCCACAGGCCACTTCAACCCACCAAAGGGTGGGAAAAAATCACTTCCTGGAGTTTCAGTGGTGTATCAGTTCCACAGGCCACTTCAACTGAAAAAGCCTATGGTGTTATTAGGAGTTGGGTTTCAGTGGTGTATCAGTTCCACAGGCCACTTCAACCCGTGTATCGGGCTAAGTGCCTGAATTTGAAGCGAAGAGGCCTTTTTTTACATCCGGCAATATGGCCAAATTATGTATTGTACCCAAATTCGGTCAATTCAGACTATCAAAGAACGTCTGTTCCCGGCAAGGTATTCCAGGTCGAGATTTTCGATACCGATACCCTGCATGGCACAAAAATAATCATTTTTCACCGGCAATACAAAAAACTTTGCCTCCTGTTCATTTTTCAGGATTTTGGTAACCAATTGCCACAGCGCCTGGTTTTTTACCGGATTTTCAAGACCGGTAAAAACCGATAGCTGGAGTCGCTCAAAACCGGTCTTCACCAGCAATTTAGCTATCTTGTTCCTATACCTGTCGGAAGAGATGTCATAAAACAAAATATAAATCATGATTGTTCCGGTTTAAAATGCTTATCGATATACCTGCCTAAGGCAAAACTCTCGTTGAAGATCATATCTTTCAATCGCATAAATTTGTCATCTGATTTTATCCTCCGGTACAAGTAATCGTTGAACGCCGGGATCAGCACTTTTTTGCCCTCTTTATTCAACCAATAACCCTGTTGTTTCTGTTCAAAATGGGCAGCAGTGAGCAAGCCCGCGTTGATTATTTCAATCAGTAACCGGTCAATAAATGGTCTTACTGGCTCTATCAGGTCAAAAACAAGTGATGTTTTCAAATAATCATCGGTATGCAGGTAACCTGCAAACGGATCAAAGCCTTTGGCAAAGACACCGCTTTCAACAACACTGTAGGTCATCCCGTATAAATAGTTCAGGGCTGCATTAAAATAATCAAGGGCAGGTTGACGACTCCTTTTTTCGAATTGAAACGGTACCGGCATCAATGCCGACAAGTTCCTGAAATACATTTTACTAAGGTTTCCTTCAATGCCAAGAATAGTATTCCTGCAATCCTCAAGCAGAAAATTACCCTGAGCTTCGAAACTGCTGATAAAATCAGCCATTGCCACAATATCTTTTTCAATTTGAGGCAAAAGGCCTGTCCGGTTTTTACCTGATTGTTTTAAAGTTTGTATCTGAAGGGTCGATTTTCGCTTAAGTAATGAAATGATCCATTGAGTTGCGGCAGAGGTATCACAGAATTTAAGTTGAAGTTTCCTCAAGTCGGCTGTATTGCTGAAATAGGGACTCCACATGCGCGCCTGCACCTGGCCTAACACGTTAAATATGTAGATTGGAACCTGGTTTTCAGCGGCAAGCTTTATCGCCGAAGCATTGATCTGGCAATTGGTGGTGATGGCAATGCTTGTCAGCCGGGCCGGGCTGATGATACGCTCCATCGCCTTACTCCTGATAAAGAAACTGTTGTTCTTCACGCTTAAACTGGTATTCGCCGTGTCAATAACAAGTTGCATGTTGTTACAGGTATGATAAGTTTGTCCATCTCATAGTGAAAAGTTCTTCATCTGCTTCAAGCGCCTGATGATACCTGTTAAGGTAGTCCTTAAAAATGGGGCTCCTGTAGCCTTCTACCATCCCGATAAAGTTAACCTGCCCCTGAACCTCCTGTTTGAACTTTTTCAGCAGCGGATTATCCTCAAACTGGTTGGTAAGCAGCGTGGCCTCGTAAATGCTCTTCAACCGCTGAAGGTCCATATCGAGTTGTTTATAGAATTCGGGGTGAATATCCACGGTTTTGTTCAGTACCAGCCCGGTAACAATTTTCTCATCACCCGGGCCCGATAATTTTGTCTTTTCGGGGTTAAGAATAAGATTATGTTGAAGGCATATATCCCTGACTTCGGCAAAATGCTGATTGGTAATTTCTTTTTCACCCGACGAAAAAGTAAGGTCATCCACGAAACGTGAATAAATGATGGCATGATCACCTGCCCATTTTTCGAGGGTATGGTCCAATTCCAGGGCAAATAAATTTGACAATACCGGCGATGTAGGCGCACCCATCGGAAGTCGATCGTTATTGGTACAAACACTGGCGAGGGTATGAGCAGCTTTTTGAGTAAAACTAAGGTTGTTCGCCAGGAACATACCCATTACATCCCTTGTTTTTATCTGATGAAAAAAATCGTCAAAGTCAACCTTCATCATGTACCGGTTGCCCAGGTGTTGTTCGGCATTCTTAACGATATTTTTATAATTTTTCCGGTTCCCGGGGCTAATTATGTACCCGTAAGAGGAGGAAGACTGATTCATGTAATAATATGCCTGGAGATAATAGTTCAGTTTTCGCTGTAGTTCCTTTAACTGGAATGCAGGAGTTTCAATCTCACGCAGCCCGCCGCTTTGTTTGCGGATGGTGAAACAATAGTATCTGGGATGCAGGCTGAATAGCAGGAGGTCATTGCCACTGATTTTTAACTTATTTTGCAAATCTGTAATATCCGTGCAGGTTGCAAACAACTTTGCATCTTTCTTTATCTCATCAAGTGACCTTTTTGACATGATATGGAAGGATTAGTTAACCTGAATCTGGTTTAGAGATGAATGATGTCGCCATACCCCAGCGACACCGACTGCCCGAGCCGTAGGGTCATGGGTAGGTAAACATTCACGGAAAAATCAATTTTGTATGCCGGCAGCATGCCCCCGTGATAGGTGTTTTTGGGTTCATTTCTCTCGTACCTGTTTACCTTCACAGAGATAAAATCATTTTCCGAAAGTTCCATCCCTGCCACCCTCACCAGGAATGCCTTGATATTGCCATACAGGTATTTTTCAAGCCGGTCGCGCACGGCGAAACTGCTTTTCAACGAAACTATTTCATCATCGATTTCCTTTTTAACCAGCATATTGTCAGTCAGGTAACGATGGTACTTTTCGGTAATCGCTGGGAAATACACTTCGCGGATGATCTGCTCATTTTGTGGTGCATGGCCAATGCTTTCCTGAAACAGCTTATACCAAATGTCAATGGCCTTCACCTCTTTTTCGCCGACTGCCGTAAATGAAGCTGCTCCCCTGTACCTGGTGAACTGGATGCCGGAATAGGCAATTTTGTCGTTGTGGAAAATATCCACCGGTATTCCCTCGCGTTCGAAAAGTTCATGATGTTCACCTGCCAGGGCGCGCATACCATTGTAGAAAACCGTCATCATTCTGGTGCTGTCGGGGATTGGAACGTCTAAAAGGTGAAGGGTCAGGATGGGAATGGCAGGCATGATATTGTCTGTAATTGTTGTTACTCTGTAGTCTTCTCCTGCAACATTCTCCTGAAATCAAGCAGGTCAATCAGGTTTGCAAAGAGGGTCGCCGGCTTATTGGAAAAATTGATCAGGTGATTATACTGGGGAACCTCCTTGGTAAATCTGCCGTCATTCTCACTATCTCCAAAATAGAGAAATGCGATGTTATTACTGCAAGTTGCTTCTACAATCTTCAATAAGTTCTGCTTTAAATCCGGTTGTGAGAAATTCCAGATCGCTGTTTCCGGGTCGGAATTGATCCTGTTATTATCGAGGATCACGACATCATACGATTTCAACTGATCGAGGTCTACATCTGCAAGATCAACAGAATCAACCGTTTCAGGTGAATCCTGGAACTTTTTGAGAACAATTTCAAAACTTGTCTCTATGCTTGTACCTTTTTGGTTAATTAACAGGATTTTATTGCCCTTTAATAGCTCAGTTTCCTTGATATGTTTATTAACCATGTTCCTGATGATGTTTTCATTCTTCCTGGTAAGGTCGGCAATTTTCATTTCAGCACTTTTGGAAATGGTTGAAATTCCTTTACGCGCATCCAGAGTAAGATGTTCAATGCGTTTTTCGTTTCGTTTTTTCAGGGTTTGAATTGACACCCCGGAAATGGAAAAGAAAAGCGCGATAATACCGACAATAACACCACCCATCCCATATAAAATCCGGTCAGTTGAAGATATTGAATCTTTACTTAGTTGATATACTTCATCCGCTGCAGTGTACACCTTATGTGCCTGTTCAATGGCTTCATTTCCATCCCTCATTTTTGATCGGATCGAGTCAAGAGTGTTCTGTAACTGGTTAACTTTGTTTTCCAACCCTTCAATTTTACTCTTCTGATCTGCAGCATCATTATTCCCTTTAGTTTTGTTCTGACCAAACACATGAAAGGATAAACCCAGCAGGAGGAGGATTGTGAGTGTTTTCATTTTTGAAATTTTAGTCAATTTTCACCTGGTTAATTTTTCCTTCCCTGGTTACCTGTTGCACAGTAACTTCAATTTCCTCGCCGATTTTACACACTTTTTGGAATTGATTAACCAGCTGAATTTCATTATAGACTATACCGTTTATCATAAAACACGCTTTTTTTGCTTCGAGAAAATAGGCTTTCAGACGGGTCACTCCTTTTTCAGGATTATCAACCAGGTTATTGTAAAACCTGATCTCCTCCAGTGAAACCGCGGGAATTGAAAGTTTTACCCACCCAAACATTTGGTTATCATCAGTCAGCACGCGGGTATGAGGAAAATTAAAACGGCTTTCTTCATCCTTTACCATAAAACTTATTATTTTCTTTTGCGAATTTGCAGAAAGAAATGGTAATATCACCTGGTACAGGTAGGTCTTTCCCTTACCCAGTCGCATGAAGGCACATTGACCTTTAGCAGAGGCAATTTGCGATTTAATGCCGGAGAGAGCCATTGTTACCTCCCTGGCAACGGGTTCAGCAGAAGCCTTCAGTAAATTAATTTCAAAATCAATATTGTTTTCCGTTACCCTGTTGATCACCTGGAACAATCCGATTAATCCCTGTTTTTTCAAATAATTGAATTCAACGGGTATTTTTTCTTCCACGATACTGATATTCGTTTTTATTACCGAATCACGACAGATACACTCTCTCAGGTTGTCGAGACCCTCTGTTTTCACGCCAAAAAAATGAACCCTTTTTGCAACTTCTACACCAACATGCTCATCCCCCACCGGTTCCGAATCCTCCACCCTGAAATAATGAAACAAGTCTTTCAACAGATCATTTTCAATTTTTTCAACATTGTTTTTAATATCGTAAAGCCGATCCTTAACGGCAATTAAATTCTCGATGCGTGTTTTAAGTTCGGGGGTTCCTGCAATGCAGTGCGCAAAAATCATTGTCCGCAATGCACCTTTCAGACTGCTCCCCGGAATATATTTTTTCCTACCAGTTTCAATGGCAAGTTCGAGAATATTGTTGCTTTGCGGGTTGAACAGCTTGGCGTTCAGCGACATTTCACGGGTATATTTGATTTCCTTTTCAATGCCGCGGGAAGTGAAAAAATCCCATACATGGGAATTTTCTGCATAGTTGAGGATATACTCGATGTACTCATCATAAATCCCCATCGAATTAAGCAATGGCATCAACTGCTCCTGGTCAATAACGCGCACTGTCTGATTGGTACTTACATACTCCCCAACAGAGGTCAGTTTAATGCCATTGCCGATATGCAATGGGGAGTACACGTTTAATACGAGTGGTTGCTTATTCATAACTGCTGATATACTTTATAGGTAAAACAAATGGCTTGCCGTTGCGGAGAACCGCGTGACCCTGAAAGTCCATCCCTGTTTCCACCAATCTGCCGGAGACACTATCAACTTTCAAAAGAGCCCCTTCCCGAATCATTCGCACAACTTTTAACGGGAGGTTACCTGTATACCTTGCCCCTCCCCTTAAAACGGTTTGCGAATAGACCACGTTTTCAAGATCCTGCCTGTCTCCCGGGTTCAATAATGAGATATTTGTAAAACCGGATAACATGGATGACTCGCCAGTCACGTTCAATATAAAATCAACGATTTCGGGTGGTCGCATGGCTAAACCGGTGTTGGTTTTCTCCCCCCCGATTCCTGATAAGGAAAGGACATTCAAAACTTTTAATAACTCTTCTGTTTTGAATTCCGGCACAACCTCAAACACGAAATAGAATCCAAGTTCAACACCTTCAATTTCTGCTATTTCCACATCCGACTGATAGTATATGCTTTCATCAGATTCATTTTTTGATCCCTGCGTTTTAACCCGGATGGGATTTTTCGGAATATCAACAATGGTAAACACCGAATCGTCCTCATTAAGTCCCAACTTTTCATATTCCTCCCTGGTAAACAGAATATCCTGATTCTGTATTAACCTGTATTCCGTCCCATTGATCCAGTCACTGGCAACGAAGCCTTTTTCCCACACGCCTTTTGATAAAAACTTTATCTTGTTTCGCAGCTTGTGGTTGCCGTCGCGGGGGCTGAATATATCAAGAAACACCGGTTTCGGAAGTAAATAGACAAAATAATCGCCCTTCTTTAAATAATAGAACAAGGAGGATATTTTCAGGACTCCATCCCTGAAATCAGCAGCGAACCTGTCGGCATTTCCAAAAACATCAGCATAAACATTGACCAACGCTGAAAAAAGTGTATCAGAATGGGCGAATAGCGAAGTATTGCTAAGCGCCACGTTGTTGTCAATTTTAAATTCGCCAAAATGAAAATGCATGTGGGGTTTAAGAGGTATCCTAATGGCTTTCATCGGTTCCCAGATTAAAATCAAAGTCAATGGCTGTGGTAGTTATGGTACCGTCGGTATTAAATTCAATTTTTTGCGGTGCATCAAATACCAGGCTTACCTTCCCGTAACCGCGTGTCCCGCTGCCGCCCAGGTAGTCGTTCTCGAGGAGTCTGAAACCTTTTTTCAATGTCTTTAATAGTTTTTCATCTGTTATAACTGTGTCATCCTCTACCACGTAAGCATAATTGTTCTCCTTTTTCTTAAACCCATACTTGTTATAAATATCCAGCACCATGTCGATCCCGAAAACTGCCCCCCTTACCACACGTTCAATATTCCGTGGCTTAGCCCCTCCTGTTATTCTGTCAATGGTGTTTTCAGCCTTTTCTTCAAGGCATGTTTCCGGGTTGAAATCCGCCCCCAAATAAAAAGCATCCCTGACAATCAGGTGTCCCGTGTTCCGGTGACCATCCTTTGCGCCATCTCCAAATAAGATAAAGGTCTCGTCAACATCTCGATCACGGTCAGGATAGCCCATTTTTCGCGCAATAAGATCCCGGAGTTTTCCTTTTAACGAACTACCCGGGATGTAGGGTTTGGGGTTCACTGTACTCTTATCTTTCACGACGGCTTTGTCAATACCACCGATGTCAAGTTCAACTTCAGAACCACCTATATGCATGCCTGTTTCAAGTGTAAGTTTTCCCTTAATCTGTATTTTATATTTCAGTTCCATAACTATTGTTTTTTTGAGGATGAGTAATACTTATGAAATGCAACAAGCATATCCATGTATTCAATGAATATTTTATCTTTTTTTTGCCTGATAGCTGTTTCCAGTAATTCCCGGATAAACTTAACTAGTTTTTTTTGGTTGTTGTCGTCCAACTTAGCCTCCATGTAAGCTAATTTTGGAATAATCCTTCCCAGGTTCTGCTCATGTTTTTTAACCTCAAGCAGGATGTTGCGCAGTTGAGTGTATGAAAGAGGTTTAACCTTTTCATGACTTTTATTGTCCGCATCACCATTGAAATGTCTTTCAAGAAACTGCCTGGTGGCGGTAATCAGATTCAGAGTTTCTTCGGCTTTCGCCGGATCATACGCTAAAATAAGCTCATTTGTAAGCTTGATTTCAGTTTCCCGATCATTATGGGTTTCATGATTTGCCATATGTGTTTTTATTTAGGTTAACGGTGATCCAGTTCAGCCAGCCGTGCGGCAATGGGCAAAATTTTACGATAGTTACGGGATGTCAGGGTATCGTTCCCGGCTTTGATTGCCCTGGCAACATATCCTTCTATACGCTTGATAATAATATCCTTATCAGCAGCATCCCTTAAATAATAACCCATTTTCCAAAAATCCTCCAACCTGTAGGCGCTGTAATCAACAACATTATTAGCTGACAGTCTGGCTTTGGCCAACATACCACTGGTGAGGTTCTGCTTTTTCAATGTTTGCCTTAGGGATATTATCTCGGTAAGGATATCCCATTTTATCACCTCACCGAAAAGACAAATATTTCCTTTGTTGCCTTTATACTTGTATTTTGCTTTTCGTAAAGCATTTTCAACCTGATCGGCAAATCGTACAACAGGATATTTCGGATCAACAATTATCAATCCTGCCGACAGCGTAAGTTTGGGGAATTGCAGTATGAACTCCTCATTAATCTTAATGGCAAAATCGAGTATAGTATTCCATTTTCCCACAAAGAAACTGTCATCCCCCCCCGCTGTGACGGAATAAATTTTGTTGCAGAATCTTGGCACTGGCAGCTGCTGCCTTTTGCTGCAAAGTTTTATATAAGTTAGGTTCTCGTTTTGAATAATCTCCCTGAGTCTCAGGTTGAAAAAACTGTTAAGCAATTTATCCAGTTCAGTATGCGCTTCCTCCGATTCAACCGACTCCATAACTGCTCCCAGTCCATCAACATCCAGTGCGAGAATTCCAAGCTTATTGAGGCCGTCTTCGCCGCCTTTCAGTTCAATTATAGAAGCATCCCTGATGTTGATTTTATCACTCTCGCTTAAATCACGGAACTCCTTCAACGTATTGTTACGCTTCATGGGGAACAAACTCTCCAGGTAATTTTCCAGTGAAATTCCCTTTTCATCAGGATTAAAAGTAACCTTATAACCACCAAATTCAACTGATTTGCTTTTAAACGCCAGATTTGATGCAATACTATCAGTTTTATTTATTGAAAAGGATTTATTGAGTTTTATCCATGTTGTAAATTCAATCCATTTGTTACTGATCCGCGTGACAAATTCTTTATCAAATTCTTTAAAATAATCCGTGTTCTCCGAGTAAAACATGAATTTTGCCTCCCTGCCCCCGGTATTTAGGAGTTGAATATCCTTTTTGTAATCCCCGGTTATTTCAACACAGGCGATACAGAGATTTAACCCAGTGTATTCCAGCGCTTTTGTAAAATCCAGCCGCGCATTTTTAACGATCTCGTGATATGCAGCAACAGCGGGTAACCTCAGTATGAAATTTCCTCCTGAAGTCGATACTTTACATTCCTTGATTTTATTGGGATCAACAACCATGAAATGATCCAACAGGTATTGAATAGCCACTTCAACCAACACCTTGATAAAAAAAGATCTCCCTTTTAATTCCTGGGCAGCCTTATCGCTTTTCACGTTGAATATAAATTCCTGAATGCCTGATACATCGCCCTTTACTAGTATGGCATTGGTTTCCTGATTCATAATTATTTAATTAAATTAACGGAATGGGGTGAAATCTAGCGGTAAAGATATATTTTAATTCACATTTTATAAAAATAAAATCATAAAAATATCCTGATCGCGTCGATTTTTTTTCATCTGCCTGATGGTCAGCAACAAGAACATCAGGATTACTTCAACCCCAATCTCCTACCCACCCTCAGCATTGCAACCGCCTCCCCCACCCGCTTCTTCATCGTTTCGTCGCGTTTGGCGTTGTTAACCAGGAAAAAGATGGATTCCGGCTCCGGTTTGGTCTTCATTTCAGTAAAGATTTTTGAGCCTGAAAGGTTGCATAAGGTCATCTCCAGGCCCAGCCCAGGTCAACCGCGTGTTTTATGTTCAGGCGCGCTACCAGTTCGCTGAAAAACCGGCTCGCCTCTTCCGGGTTGCTGATCGCGCTTTTGGGAATAATCAGCGATGCGCCGGAATTGAATTTCAAAAAATAGTAATCCCGGATTTCAGCAAGCTCCTCCGCTTCCGAGAGGTTTATTTTCTCTTCACCCATGTAATCGCGTGTAAATACATGGTCCGGACTGAATTCCAACATTACAGGTTTCCCGAACCGGTTCGCCTGGTTTTCGGCCAGGTACTTTTTATACCGCGGGGCCGGGGAGGGGTCATTTGATTATTCTGTTCAAATTTATGAAAAGCAAGAAACCCTCCTCCTTATCTCATAAAAAAACCGGTAATCCTTCCCTTCAGGGACCAGGATTACCGGCTGAAAAAGGATCGGTAATTGCTATTGAACGCACACCACGGTTCCGTCTTCCCTGATGATCAAATGTTTATGAATGTCGCCCTGGATGAGAAAAACAAAATATTCAACGGTGAAGTTGTCGGCCAGGACATATTTTTCGGATTTTTCAGTCAGCGTGTACCCGGCATAATTACCGGTAATTGCTGCTTTGACAGCCTGAGGCAGATCGCTGCTTGGCACACGGGTGCCTTGCATCAGGTAAGCGCCTGCATTGTCAAAATAGAGTTTTACAGGAGGCGTCGATGATTTGAACAGGACCACCTGGGTCACCTTCCCATACGCACAGATCGAATCTGTTTCGGCGTGCCTGACGGCATAGCCGGCAAAATTTGTCGAAATGTAGGTTTGAACCAGGGCGGGTAATGAATCGGTTGGAACGCCGTGGTGATGGTGTCCTTTTCCGTGATGATGCTCGCCATGATGAAGATAAGTCATTCCTTCACCAACAAAACCACCGTTCTTGTCGAATTCAACATGTTCGTCGCTGGTAAGGGTTACGTCATAGTTAACGTCCCTGTCACGGACTTTAACTGCCTTGTAGATGGTTTCCGCTGGATAGTTGTTATCAATATAGCTGACGACCGATTTGGGCAGGTCGGCTACATTGATGGTTTGTTCAGCTCCCTGGTCGTGTTTGGAGCATGAAATAGCTGCTATTACAATCAATAGCATCGGCAAAATCACTTTCTTCATTTTTTATGATTTTTAAGATTTGTTCTCAAACGGGATTCAAAATGGAAAAGTATAATAAATTGAAAATATTTTCTTCCCGACCTGAAGAGTATGTATTGTTATAACTTTCACAAAAACAATCAGTTTCCGCGGGAAAGAATTTCTGTGACCCGATAAAAGGGTCTCCGGCTACCGCTTTGAAAAAAGGTCATAAAAAGAGGCATTTTTTTGTTAAATCTTTGTTAATTTTCCGCTGTTTCCGCAATATAATTATTCTCCTTTGGTTTTCCGTCAGTTTTGTATGTACCGACATGATGAAAATAAAATATCCCTTCCAGATCCTGACCCTTATTTTTCTATGCCTGCGCGGATTTTCCCAGCAGGACACCCTGAAGGTCACATTACACTCTGCCGATTCACTGCTGGTTTCGCGAAACCTGTCGCTTTTGGCTTCAAGATACCAGGTTGATGCTGCCAAAGCCCAGGCAATTCAGGCAAAGTTGTTTCAAAACCCCTATTTCTCAGCAGAACTGAGTCTCTACAATTCTGAAGCACACAGTTTTTTTGATGTGGGATACCCGGAAGGCAACAAGTCGTTTACCCTCACCCAGCTTTTCCAGGTTGCCGGGCAGCGGATCACCGGCTACAAACTGGCGGCAGAGGCGGCCAGGATGACGGAGTTCGAATATTACGACCTGTCGAGATCCCTGAAGTACCAGATGCACCAGGGCTTCTTCACGGTGTGTTACCTTTCGAAAGCCGTGGACCTTATCAATAGTCAACTCGGCCTCCTATACGAAACCCTGAAAGGCTATAAGGGCCAGTATCTGAAAGGGAACATCTCGATGAAGGATTATACACGGCTGGAAGCCTCCTACCTGGAACTCAGCAATGATAAAACCACGATCATCAACGAGATCAACGAGAACGAAAAAACGCTCAGGATCATCCTGGCCGATACACGATTCATACTGCCTGTTCCGGCAAAGCCGGAAACGGATAAATACCGGAGCCAGGGGTTGAAAATTTCACAACTCATCGCACAGGCCACCGAAAACCGTCCTGACCTGAAAATGGGTGAAAGCATGATCAAACAGGGTGAACTGAACCTGTCGCTCCAGAAAAGATCGGCCGTGCCCGACCTGAATATCGGCATAGATTACAGCCAGAACGGGAATTATGTTAAAAACTACACCGGGCTGACCATCGGGATGCCGCTGCCCGTTTTAAACCGGAATAAAGGCAACATCAGGATGGCTTCATCGCAACTGGAAGCATACAAGGTCAACCACGAACAGGCGAAAATAGGCGTCGAAGCGGATGTGATGGCCGCCATAAACAAGGTGAATGAACTTGACATGGAGTACAGCAAAATTGACACCTCCCTCGTTCTGCAGGTGACGGAACTCAGCAGCGGCATCCTGGAGAACTACCGCAGGAAAAACATATCGTTGCTGGAGTTTACCGATCTTTTTGAAGCTTTTTCACAGTCAATCATCGATTTTTACCAGATCAGCACGAACAGAATTTGTGCTTTTGAAGAACTGAATTATGTTACAGGAACTGAATTATTCAAATAACCCGGGAATCATGCCTTGGAAATATATCTTTTTTACAGGAATGATGATAACCGTCATCGCCGGTTGCAAAGGCAGGAAGGATGAAGAACCGGTCCGGGATCAAGGTTTCACGGTGACCGACACGATGATGAAACGGATCGTCATCGACACGGTTAAGAATGAACGGGTAAAAGGAACCATTACCCTGAATGCCAAAATCACGGCCGAGGAGGATAAATATGTCGAAGTTTTTCCGCTGGTGGGTGGCAATGTCACGTCGGTGAATGTTGAAAGCGGCGATTATGTAAAGAAAGGAGACGTTCTGGCCGTGATCCACAGTGGCGAAGTAGCCGACATGGAGCGCCAGCTCACCGAGGCCCAGGGCGATGTAGCACAAGCCCGCAAGAACCTGGAAGTGCAGAAGGACATGTATGCCGCCAAACTCTCCTCCGACCGCGACCTGCTCACAGCCCAGAAGGAGTTGCAGAAGGTGGAGGCAAATCTGACCAGAACGGAAGAACTGTTTAAAATTTACAATACCGGAAAAAAGTCCGATTACATTGTCACCGCGCCCATCACCGGGTTTATCATTGATAAAAAGATCAACCACGACATGCTGCTGCGAAGTGACAACGCCCAGAACATTTTTACCATTGCGCAAATCGATGAGGTTTGGGTGGTGGCCAACGTGTATGAAAGTGATATCTCCAGGATTACCGAAGGCATGGATGCCGTAATCAGGACGCTGAGCTATCCCGACAAGCTCTTCACGGGCAAGGTGGATAAGATCTTCAACATCCTCGACCCGCAAACGAAAACGCTGCGGATCCGCATCCGGCTGCCAAACCCCGGATTTATGCTGAAACCGGAAATGGTGGCGACGGTCACCGTCTATTATAACGAAGCGCAGAACTACCCGGCTGTTCCCTCCTCCTCGGTGGTTTTTGACAAGAGCAAGAATTTCGTGATGATCTTTCATGACCGGAGCAAGGTGGAAACCCGGGAGATCACGATCTATAAATCGACGAACGACAAAACCTATATCTCTTCGGGGGTTAAAGAGGGAGAACGGGTTATCTCGAAAAACACGCTGTACATCTATGACGAACTTAATGATTAGGCCATGAACAGCTTTATCCGGAACATCGTTGCATTCTCGCTCAAGAATAAGTTCTTCACCTTTTTCTGGGTCGGCATCCTGCTGATCGCCGGCCTGATCAGCTTCGTACGCACGCCCATCGAGGCATTTCCCGACGTCACCAATACCCAGATCATCATCGTGACCCAATGGCAGGGCCGCAGCGCTGAGGAGGTTGAACGGTTCGTTTCAATTCCCATCGAGATTGCCATGAGTTCGGTGCAAAACAAAACCAGCGTGCGCTCCATCAACATGTTCGGGTTGTCGGTGGTCAAAATCATTTTCGAAGACCGTGTCGAGGATTTTTTCGCCCGTCAGCAGGTGAACAACCAGTTGCGCGGGATCGACTTCCCGGAGGGCGTGGAACCTGACGTGCAACCCCCCTATGGACCCACCGGGGAGATTTACCGCTACATCCTGAAAAGTAAAAACCTCAGTTCCCGCGAACTGCTTACCATTCAGAAATGGGTGATAGACCGGCAACTGCGGTCGGTGCCGGGCGTGGCCGATATCACAACTTTCGGGGGCCGTGACAAGATCTTTGAGATCCAGATCAATCCCGTGCTGCTTTCAAAATATGATATAACGCCGCTGGAGGTTTACCAGGCCGTGTCGAAGAGCAACATCAACGTGGGGGGCGACGTCATCGAGAAAAACGGGCAGGCCTACGTGGTGCGGGGCATGGGGTTGCTGAACAAGATTGAAGACATTGAAAACATCATTGTCGATGATATCAATGGCGTTCCCATCCTGGTGAAGAACGTGGCCGGTGTCGTGGAATCGGACCTCCCGCGCGTGGGACAGGCGGGGTACAACGCCAACGACGACATCATCGAGGGGATCGTTGTGATGCGAAAGGGCGAAAACCCCAGTGAAGTGCTGAAAGGCATCCGCTCAAAAATAGATGAGATGAATAACGGGATTCTCCCGAAGGACGTGCACATCGATACTTTTTACGACCGGGATAACCTGGTGGAATACTGCACCGAAACGGTGATGCACAACCTCCTGGAAGGCATCATCTTCGTGACCGTGGTGGTGTTCCTGTTCATGGCCGACTGGCGCACCACGATAATCGTATCGGTCATCATTCCCCTGTCGTTGCTCTTCGCCTTTCTGTGCCTGCGTTTGCAGGGCATGAGCGCGAACCTGCTTTCGCTGGGAGCGGTCGACTTCGGGATCATCATCGACGGAGCGGTGGTGATGGTCGAGGGACTGTTTGTCGCCCTCGACCACCATGCAAAGAATTTCGGCATGGCGCGGTTTAACAAGCTCAGCAAGCTGGGCCTTATCAAGCAAACCGCCAGCAAAACCGGGAAAGCGGTGTTCTTCTCCAAGCTGATCATCATTACCGCGCTCATTCCCATTTTCTCGTTCGAGAAGGTGGAAGGAAAGATGTTCGCTCCCCTGGCCTACACCCTCGGGTTTGCCCTGCTTGGCGCCCTTATCTTTACGCTGACCCTGGTGCCCGTGTTAAGTTCAGTACTCCTGACCAAAAATGTACGTGAACGGAAAAATTACTTCACCCTGTTCGTGAACCGTGGTATCAAAGCGGCCTTCCTGTGGACCTTCAGCCATAAGCGGATCAGCCTGTCGGTTGCCGTGCTGTTCCTGGCGGTTTCGCTTTACAGCACGCGATGGCTGGGAACGGAGTTCCTCCCCCAGCTGAACGAGGGAGCCCTCTGGGTTGAAGCCAAGATGCCGATGAGCATGTCACTCAGCGAAACCGTGAGCATGGTGCATGACATCCGCCAGAAGCTGCAGAAATTTCCCGAGGTGAACGGGGTGCTGTCGCAAACCGGGCGGTCGAACGACGGCACCGATCCCAGCGGATTTTATTATGTGCAGATGCAGGTCAACCTTAAGAATAAGAAGGAGTGGAAACGCAAACTGAGCTATGATGACCTGGTGGAGGAGATGGATAAGAGCCTGAAGAATTTCCAGGGGATCAATTTCAATTATTCGCAACCCATCATTGACAATGTGCAGGAGGCCGTAGCCGGGATCAACGCCAACAACGTGGTGAAGATCTTCGGGCCTGATCTGAAGACCCTCGATAAATATGCCAATGACGTTCTGAAAAACATAAAGGATGTGAATGGCATCCGGGATGCCGGGATCATCCGGAACATCGGGCAGCCTGAGATCCAGATCCTGCTCGACGAGCCCAGGATGGCACTCTATGGCGTCACCACCGCCGATGCGCAGGCGGTCATCGAAATGGCCATTGGCGGAAAAACCGCAAGCGTGATGTACGACGGCGAGCGGAAGTTCGATATCCGCATCCGATATCCCTATGAATACCGGAAGTCGGAGGATGAGATCCGCGGGATCCTGGTCCCCACGGTTTCAGGTTCGAAAATCGCCCTGAGCAACATCGCCGACATAAAAACCACGACAGGGCCGGCCTTTATCTACCGCGACAACAACACGCGTTTTATCGGCGTCAAATTCACCGTCCGCGACCGCGATCTGGGGAGCACCATCGCCGATGCCCAGAAAGTGGTGAATGCCGGTGTTAAATTACCTCACGGGTATTCGTGTCAGTGGACCGGCGAGTTTGAAAACCAGGTGCGGGCTACCAAACGGCTTAACCAGGTAGTGCCTGTCAGTATCATCATCATTTTCATCCTGCTGTTCATTGCCTTCGGGAATGCCCGCGATGCCGGGCTCGTGCTGGTCAATGTTCCCTTCGCCCTGGTTGGCGGTATCCTGGCGCTCCACATCACGGGCATGAACTTCGGGATATCGGCCGGGGTCGGGTTCATCGCGCTGTTTGGCATCTGCGTGCAGAACGGGGTGATCCTGATCACCGAATTCAATTCGAACATGATGAAAAAGATGACCCTGGCCGAGTCCATCAGGCATGGCGTTGAGTCGCGCATCCGCCCTGTGGTGATGACGGCACTCATGGCTTCAATCGGATTGCTGCCGGCGGCCATGTCGACCGGGATCGGCAGTGAAAGCCAGAAACCCCTGGCCGTGGTCATCATCGGCGGACTGATCACAGCCACCATCCTGATCCTGCTGATCTTCCCGATCATTTACTGGATCGTGAACCGGCACTCGTTTTCGGAGAAACCGGTCGTCATTGATTAACGCTCACAAAGAGGCTGTTTAACTTTAATTTAATAATCCCGTCAGGGATTAAATATGGGTAGTAACAGATTGAATTGCATGGTTTCGTCCCGTACGGGACGAAATGGGGTGCACTACACTTGATTTCTACCTATATTTGTGCCTACGGCACAGGTTGGCAAAAAAATTTGTAAAACAACTCAAATTTTAAACAGACTCTAATCCGGTAAAGGGAATCGGAATAAAATAATTGTCGGTTGTATTATAATATTATCTATCTTTGCACCCGATTTAGGTATGCAGATACGGGGGGACAGCAAGTCCCCTCTTTTATTGATAACCCATGATCACTGAAAAACAAGTTAAAAAGCTGGTTGATGAACACTTCGCGGGAGGTGAATTTTTCCTGGTCGACATGGTCATCAAGCCGGGAAATCACATATCCGTGTTCATCGACGGTGATCACAGGGTCAACATCGAGGTTTGCCGGGAATTAAGTCATTTTCTGGAAGATAGCCTTGACCGTGAAACTGAAGATTTTGACCTCACTGTTTCATCATCCGGTGCCGACCGGCCGTTAAAACTTCCGCGTCAATACACAAAAAATATCGGGAATGACCTGGAAATTGTCACTGTTGCAGGGGCAAAAATCACAGGCAAAGTTCTGAATGCCGATGATGACCACGTTGAGATTGAGCAGGTGCCAGGCAAGAAATCAAAGAAGGAACAGGAAAAAATTATCATAACTCTGAAATTTGACGAAATAAAATCGGCGAAAGAAGTAATCTCATTTAAAAAGTAGAATTATCAAGCAATGGAACATCTGAATTTAGTTGAAACCTTTTCGGAATTCAAGGAATTCAAAAACATCGACAGGGAAACCATGATGCGCATCCTGGAAGATGTATTCAAGCATATGTTGACGAAAAGGTTCGGGTCGGCCGATAATTTCGATATCATTGTCAATATTGACAAGGGCGACCTGGAAATTTTCCGGTCACGCACCATCGTTGAAGATGGTACGGTAGAGGATGAAAACACCCAGGTACCTCTTGCTGAAGCCATCAGGATCGAACCCGATTTTGAAGTTGGCGAAGAGCTCTCGGAAGAGATCAAACTCGAGAGTTTCGGGCGGCGCGAGATCCTGGCCATAAGGCAGAACCTGATCTCCAAGATCCAGGAGTATGAGAAGAACAACGTTTACACCAAGTACCGCGACAAGATCGGCGAGATCATCGCCGGCGAAGTTTACCAGGTGTGGAAAAAAGAGATCCTGGTTGTGGATGATGAAAATATTGAACTGATCCTGCCCAAATCGGAACAGATTCCCTCTGATTTTTACCGCAAGGGCGATACCATCCGCGCTGTTGTGCAGAAGGTGGAGATGAAGAACAACAACCCGATCATCATCCTGTCCCGCACCTCGGAAGCCTTCCTCGAACGATTGTTCGAATCGGAAGTTCCCGAAGTTTACGACGGACTGATCAACATTAAAAAAATCGTACGGGTACCCGGCGAACGCGCCAAGATTGCCGTTGAATCATACGACGACCGCATCGACCCGGTGGGCGCCTGCGTGGGTATGAAAGGCAGCCGCATCCATGGCATTGTGCGCGAATTGAAAAATGAGAATATCGACGTAATCAACTATACAACCAACCCCTCCCTCTTCATCCAGCGCGCGCTGAGCCCTGCAAAGGTTTCGTCGATCGTGATCATCGAAGAGGAAAAACGGGCCGATGTCTATATGAAACCCGACCAGGTTTCGCTCGCCATCGGAAAGGGAGGCTTCAACATCAAACTTGCCGGGAAACTTACCGGTTACGAAATCGACGTGTACCGCGACACCGACGTGGACAATGAAGATGTCGACATCCAGGAATTCTCCGATGAAATCGATCAGTGGATCATTGATGAGCTGAAAACAATCGGTTGTGATACGGCAAAAAGTGTTTTGGATCTGAATGTGGAGGAACTGGTGAAACGAACCGACCTCGAAGAAGAGACGATTAATGAAGTTGTCCGCATTTTAAAAGCGGAATTTGAATAAAAAACCATAATTTTGCTCAATGAGTGAAGGCGTAACAATAACCAGGTTAAGCAAAGCTGCACGGGAATTTAATATTGGGATTAAGACCGTGGTGGATTTCCTTAACAAAAAAGGATTCCCCATCGAGATGGATCCTAATGCGAAATTAACGCAGGACATGTATAATCTCCTGATGAAAGAATTCGCATCGGAGAAGCACGTCAAGGAAGAAGCGAAGAAGATCGGGCTGCAATTCACCGCCCATGAAACCATCACCATCGAGGATAAGAAGTCGGCTACGAAAGACCGTGAAAAAGAACTTGATGACCTGTTCATCAAGAATGTTTCCATGGATTTCGAGAAAAAACAGTATGAAACTGTAAAAAAGACGAGGGATGTTGTTGTAAAGGAACCTGTTAAGGAACCTGTTAAAGAAGAGAAGAAAGTTGAACCTGCCCCGCTGCCTGTTCCTCCTCCGCCTGAACCTCCGGTACAACCGGTACAGGTAATCCCCGAACCCGTAGTGCCGGAAGTGAAACCGGTCGTTGAACAACCGGTCGTTACGCCTCCCGAACCCATTATCATTCATGCTCCTGTTGCGGAGATCAAAGAAACGCCACCGCCAGCCCCTGTTAGCGAGGAGATAGTGCCTGAAATACAGCCGGTTATCGAGCCGGAACCTGAAAGACCATCAACAGGTGATTTGAAAATCGTAGGGAAAATGGACCTCGCTATTTTTGACAAAAAACTGTCCAAAAAAGCGAAAGTTAAACCTGAACATGTTGAGGAGACCCCGGCAGCCCCGGCCGCTGAAGTTCCCAAAATTGAAGCAGAACCGGCAGTCGCCGTTCCCGAATTCAAAGCCCCCGAACCTGTTGCTGAACCGGTGGTTGAACCCGTAGTCATTCCCAAACCCGCAGAACCTGTGCAGGAGTCGAATTTCCTGCCAACTGAACGCATTATCCTGGAAGGCCCCACGATCCTGGGCTCCATGCAATTGCCTGAACCGAAAAAATTCGAAAAAAGAAAACCCCAGCCTGTTGCTTCCTCATCGGATGAAACGCTGAAGTCGAAGAAAAAGAAACGCAGGCGCATCAAGCGCCAGGGTGAAGAAGGTACGGCAAGTACCAGCGTTACCGTGACCACGCCCGAAGCCCCGCGCCCGAGCATGCACAAACTTACGCTCGCCAAGGATAAAAAATTACAGAAGGATACGCAAAAAACCGAGGTCACTTCCGAAGATATCGAAAAGCAGATCAAGGAAACACTGGCCCGCCTGAGCCCCTCAGGGAAATCGAAAGCCTCAAAATACCGCAAAGCCAAGCGTGATGCTGTCAGCCAGCAGATGCACCAGGAACAGGAACGGATGGAAGAAGGCAAGCGGGTCATTAAAGTCACCGAATTCGTGACAGCCAACGAACTGGCCTCCATGTTGAACCTGCCGGTTACCGAAGTTATCTCAACCTGCATGGCACTGGGCATGTTTGTTTCGATAAATCAGCGGCTCGACGCGGAAACCCTGACCCTTGTTGCCGAAGAATTCGGCCACAAAGTAGAGTTTGTGAGCGTTGAGGTGCAGGAAGCCATCAAGCAAAACGAGCCTGACAAACCCGAAGACCTGGTCGACCGCCCGCCCATCGTTACCGTGATGGGCCATGTCGACCACGGAAAGACCAAATTGCTCGACTTCATCCGGAGTACCAACGTGGTGGCCGGCGAAGCAGGCGGGATCACCCAGCATATCGGCGCTTACGAAGTAATGAGGCCTGACGGGAAAAAGATTACCTTCCTCGACACCCCCGGTCACGAAGCCTTTACGGCCATGCGTGCACGCGGCGCCAGTATCACCGACGTGGCCATCATTGTCATTGCGGCCGATGAAACCGTCATGCCCCAGACGCGGGAAGCCATTAACCATGCGCTCGCCGCCGGCGTTCCCATTGTTTTTGCCTTCAACAAAATGGATAAAACCAATGCAAATCCCGAAAAGATCCGGGAGGAGTTGTCGAAGATGAACATCCTGGTTGAAGAATGGGGCGGCAAATACCAGACCCAGGAAATTTCAGCCAAAGTGGGTACCAACGTGGATCTGTTGCTTGAAAAAGTATTGCTCGAAGCCGAAATGCTCAACCTGAAGGCCAACCCGCAACGGCTTGCCACGGGAACCGTTGTTGAGTCGTCGCTTGACAAAGGCCGCGGGTATGTTGCCAAACTCCTGGTTCAGAACGGCACGCTCCGCGTCGGGGATATCGTGCTTGCCGGCGCCACTTATGGAAAAGTCAAAGCCATCTATAATGAACGTAATTCGCCGATCCGCGAGGCCGGTCCATCACAACCCATGCTGATGCTTGGCTTGAACGGAGCACCCCAGGCAGGCGATGGTTTCAATGTGATGGCCGACGAAAAAGAATCGAAGGCCATTGCCACCAAGCGTTTACAGCTGCAGCGCGAACAGGGCCTGCGTACGCAGAAGCACATCACACTCGATGAAATCGGGCGCCGTATCGCCATCGGCGACTTTAAGGAACTGAATATCATTGTCAAGGGCGACGTTGACGGATCGGTGGAAGCTTTGTCAGATTCCCTGCTGAAACTGTCGAACGAAGAGGTCATGGTCAATGTGATCCACAAATCGGTTGGAGCCATTACTGAATCAGATGTATTGCTCGCCTCTGCTTCAAATGCAGTCATCGTCGGCTTCCAGGTGAGGCCTTCGGTAAGTGCGCGCAAGCTTGCAGAAGCCGAGCAGATCGACATCCGGCTCTATTCTATCATCTACCAGGCCATCGAAGAGATCAAGGCGGCCATCGAAGGGATGCTTTCACCCGAAATCGAAGAGAAGATCCTCTGCAACATCGAAGTACGCGACGTTTTCAAAATTACCAAGGTTGGTTCCGTTGCAGGTTGCATGGTGCTCGATGGCAAGGTTACCCGCAACACGAAGATCAGGGTTATCCGCGACGGGATCGTGGTTCATACAGGCAGCCTCGGCTCGCTGAAACGTTTCAAGGACGATGTGAAGGAAGTACTGACGGGGTATGAATGCGGGCTCAACATCGATAACTTCAACGACATCAAGGTTGGCGACATCGTTGAAGGATACGAGCAGATCGAAGTAAAACGGAAACTTTAAACGTTAGCGTTCAAGCGTTTGAAGGCGGTCGGGACCGATGGACAGGATATCCACCGGAACACCTGTTTCATCTTCAATAAACTTTATGTATTCGGCCAGGGCGGCCGGGATATCCGATACCTTCGTGCAGGCATCAAGTTCTGAATTCCAGCCCTCCATCTCCCTGTAAACGGGTTTGAGATTCTCGTCAGAAAGGTTGAACGGGAAACTTCCAAGTTTTTCATTTCCAAGTTGATAATCGGTACAAATATTCACAGTTGGAAAAGGATTCAGCACGTCGGCTTTCATCATGATCAGGCTGTCGACGCCGTTGAGCATGATCGAATACCTGAGTGCCGGGAGATCCATCCAGCCGCAACGCCGTGGCCTGCCGGTTGTTGATCCGAATTCATTGCCCCTTACGCGCATGTTTTCCCCAACTTCGTCATGAAGTTCCGTCGGGAATGGACCGCTCCCCACCCGGGTGCAATAGGCTTTGAAAATGCCGTATACTTTGCCGATCCTGCGGGGCGAGATGCCAAGTCCTGAACAAACGCCGGCCGTAATGGTATTGGAGGAAGTCACAAAGGGGTACGAACCGAAATCAACATCGAGCATGGTGCCCTGGGCGCCTTCGGCAAGTACCGATTTGCCTTCGTCGAGACTGGAATTCAGGAAAATTTCGCTGTCGATGATTTTGAGGTCTTTCATGCGTTTGACCGACTCGAACCATTTTTCCTCATACGCATCGAAGGTAAGCGAGTCGAGCAGATGTTCAGAAAAATCGAATCCCATGTGCCGGATGGTCTCAAGGTGCTCAGATTTGAGCTGTTCGTACCGGGCATTGAATTCATGGTCGAAGATGTTGCCGACGCGAAGGCCGTTGCGGCCATATTTATCGGTATAGGTCGGGCCGATCCCTTTCAGGGTGGAGCCGATCTTGGAAACACCTTTTTCCGATTCAAGTGCGGCATCAAGCAATCGGTGCGTAGGCATGATCAGGTGAGCCCGCCTGGAAACCAGCAGGTTTTCGGCAGGTTCCATGCCCGCCTCCCTGAGTTTATCGATTTCCCTGAAAAGGATCAGGGGATCAATAATTACGCCATTCCCGATCACGTTAAGGGTTTTCCTGTGGAAAATCCCTGAAGGAATGGTATGGAGTACAAATTTCTTTCCACCAAAAATGATTGTATGACCGGCATTCGGTCCGCCCTGAAAACGGGCAATAATATCATAGCGGGGGGTAAATACATCTACAATTTTGCCTTTACCTTCATCCCCCCACTGCAGTCCCAGGATAACATCAACCTTCATATCAGGAATTTACTTCTTCGATTTCGACTGTCCGTAAAATGTGAGCGCGTAATGAGAAATGTTTACATTGAACATATTCTCGACATGGCTTTTCACCTCTTCAATCCTGGGATCATAAAATTCGATGACTTCCCCAGAATCTTCAAAGATAAAATGATCATGTTGTTTTAACAAAGCAGATTTTTCAAACTGGGCATAGTTTGTGCCAAACTGGTGCTTGGTTACCAGGCCGCAGTCGAGCAGCAGTTCTATGGTGTTATAAAGGGTAGCCCTGCTCACCCTGTATTTGTGATTCTTCATTCTGATATAGAGTGTTTCGATATCAAAATGGCCTTCAGTGGCAAATATCTCTTTTAAAATTGTGTAGCGCTCGGGAGTTTTGCGATGTCCGTGGCGTTCCAGATATTCGGTAAACAGGTTTGACACGGTTTCAAATACATCTTCAGTCGTTTTCTTGATCATATGCGGAAATTTGGCATAAAGATAAACATTTATCGGGATTTAGAACAAATAAAAATAGAAAATTAATTATTCAACCCGCGATACATGCGTTATTCCTTCTACCATGGTTAAATTTTTCACTGCCTTGTTCAGGTTGGTAATATTTTGAACGAACAAAGTGATCGATCCTTCAGTGAGCCCGTTTTCTGCTTCGATGTGGAATGATTTGATATTCAGGTTAAGATCATTGGAAATGATACGTGAAATCTCGTTGATCAGCCCTTTCCTGTCGATCCCGGTCACTTTGATCTCTGTTAAAAAGGAGATTGACTCCTGGTTGGTCCAATTCACCTTGACCATGTGCGTTCCGAAAACCGACATCATCTCCTGCGCCTTGGTGCACTTGGTGCGGTGTATCTGCATGGGGTTATGGTTGGCGTCGGTAAAGCCCACAACCTCATCGCCGGGGATCGGGTTGCAGCAAGCAGCCACCTCAAACCCTGAAGGTCCCGATTTCAGGGGCACAGAAGGGGTTTCCGGTTTATCCATGCCGGCCTCCTTCAGCTCTTCCTCAGCCATTGGCAACTCTTTTCCCTTACCTGAGTTTTTCAGGACGAAGTTAAGCCACCCGTTCCTGACGCTCGAAGCAGCGAACGATTTTACCTCCTTGATCCCTATGGTATCCTGCGCAGCCGCATAGTACAGGTCAACCAGGCTGCTGAAATTATTTACCGTGAGGAATTTATTAATATTGTCGTTCGAAAAATCGATTCCTGCCTGCACGAAACATTTTCCCAGTTTTTCTCTGCCCGTTTTCGTGAATTTCTTTTTCTCCTGGCGAACAGCAATCTTGATGTTGGCTTTGGCCCGGGTTGTAACAACATAGCTCAGCCATTCTTCTTTAGGTGTCTGTTTTCTGGAGGTGATGATCTCGATCTGCTGGCCGTTTTTCAGAATGTGGTTGATGGCTGCCAGTTTTTTGTCGACCTTTGCGCCGATGCAGGTATCGCCCAGTTCACTATGTATGGCATAAGCAAAATCGAGCACGGTTGAGTTTGCCGGCAGGGTGCGTAGTTCACCCTGGGGCGTGAACACAGAGATTTCATCCAGGAAGAAATAGCCTTTAACATCATCAAGAAAAGACAAGGCATCCGACTCGGGACTCTCGATCATCTCCTTGATCCGGTCGAGCCAGTTGTCGAGCTGGTTGTTTACATGCATCGCCTCCTTGTATTTCCAATGCGCTGCATAGCCCTTCTCAGCGATTTCATCCATGCGCCGTGACCGGATCTGGATTTCAACCCACTCCCCGGTATGGCTCATCACGGTGGTATGCAATGCCTCGTAACCATTGGCTTTCGGAATGGAGATCCAGTCACGCAGACGCTCCATATTAGGCCGGTATGAATCGGTGATGGCGGCGTAAACTTTCCAGCAATCGGCTTTCTCGGTCTCAACCGGTGAATCGATCACAATGCGGATCGCATAGAGGTCGTATATCTCATCGAAGGGAACCTCCTTCTTCTTCATCTTCATGTTGATGGCCGCGATCGATTTTTCCCTTGCAGTAATGTTATACGTGATCCCGTTCTTCGAGAGCGCTTTCTTGATCGGGAAAATAAACTTGTTGACAAAACGGTCGCGGTCGGCAGCCGACTCCCTCAGCTTTCTGGAGATTGTTTCATATACTTCAGGCTCCGTGTATTTCAGGGCAAGATCTTCGAGTTCGCTTTTAATGGCATGCAACCCAAGCCTGTGCGCAAGCGGGGCGTAAAGGATAATGGTTTCCGACGAGATCTTCAGCTGTTTTTCGTGACCCAGGGCATACAGGGTACGCATGTTGTGCAGCCGGTCGGCCAGTTTGATCAGAATCACCCTCACATCATCGGAAAGGGTGAGCAGTATCTTCTTAAAATTTTCGGCATGAATGGATGCGGTATGCTGATCAAAAATCCCCTTGATCTTGGTAAGCCCGTCGATGATCGTTGCCACTTTATCACCAAACAAGCCCCTGATATCTTCGATGGTGTACTCGGTATCTTCCACAACATCGTGCAGCAGGGCGCAAACGATGGAGGTAGCCCCGAGGCCTATCTCTCCAACTGCAATGGTTGCAACGCTTAGCGGATGATATATATACGGCTCGCCGGTTTTGCGGCGCATGTCCTTATGCGCCTCTGATGCCATTTTAAAAGCCTTCCGTACGGCTTTTTTATCTTCCGGGTTCTTAGGCTTCCAAACCTGGATAAGGTTCCTGTAGCGCTTGATTATTTCCAGTTTCTCCTGTGCAGGGTCTTGTTGATACATCACTACCGGCTCTTTTCAAAATCTGTGCAAATTTAATTTAAAATTCAGCATGGACTGAAATAATGCGTTCATATCATCCCCGGAGCGCAGAAAATTATTACTTTTGACGGTAGTTACCTAAGCCCCTGCCCGATATGCCGAGACATTTGTTTTTGCGAGTGTTGATGCTGTTTCTATACTCTTTCGCAGCAATGCCTGTAATGGTTTTTGCTACGCACCAGCGCGCTGCAGAAATGTCGTACAGGCATGTATCGGGGCTGACCTATGAACTTACCCTCATATCGTACACCTTCACGCCCAGCCCTGCCAATGCATACCGTGACTACCTGACGATCAACTGGGGCGACGGGTCGTTTACCGATATCCCCAGGGTGGTGGAGACCAATCTTCCGGATGACATCACTTACAATAAATATCTTGGGCAGCACACCTTTTCAGGACCTGCCGACTATATTATTTCCTGTGAAGACCCCAACCGAAACGGGGGGATCATTAATATCCCGAATTCGATCAATACCCCGATGTACATTTACTGCGAACTGGTGATCAGCCCGTTTATCAACGGATACGACAACTCGCCGGTTCTGCTCGTTCCCCCTGTGGATAACGGGTGCGTACATCAGCCTTTCCTGCACAATCCCGGGGCCTATGACCCCGACGGGGACAGTTTGTCCTACAAACTGGTGCCATGCCGGGGAGCCCAGGGGCAGGTTATTCCCGGGTATACTTTTCCACAGGCCACAAATAAGATATCACTCGATTCAGTTACAGGCGATTTCCTGTGGGACAGCCCTGAACAGCAAGGCGAATTTAACATTGCCATTCTTGTTGAAGAGTGGCGCAACGGAATCATGATCGGCAGCGTGCTCCGCGACATGCAGATCATCGTGGTTGCCTGTAACAACCATCCGCCCGTGATCGATTCGGTTGCCGACACTTGTATCGAAGCGGGAAAGAACCTGCGATTCGTCGTCAGGGCATACGACCCCGACAGCAACACGGTAACCATGACAGCCACAGGTGGTCCGTTCATCCTGGCCAACAGCCCGGCCACACTCGAACCAAATCCCGCCATTGGACTGGGACATACACAGGCTGTATTCCATTGGAACACGATTTGCGGGCAGGTAAAAAAAAGGCCGTACCAGGTTTTTTTCAAAGCCAAGGACAACGCCTCCCCCGTAAATCTCGCCACCATCAAATCGTTGAATATCCTGGTGATCGGACCTGCCCCTAAAAATCTCGCCGCTGTTCCGGCAGGCAACACCATTTCGCTGAACTGGGACAATTACAGCTGTGCAAATGCCACCGGGTACGAGATCTGGCGCCGGGCCGATTCATCGGGTTATGTGCCGGGGTATTGCCAGACAGGCGTTCCGGCCTACCTGGGATACCGGAAAATCGCCGAATTTACCGATATAACGCATACCTCCTACCTCGACGACAACAATGGCACGGGTTTGACCCGCGGGTTGAAATACTGTTACCTGGTGGTGGCCTATTATGCCGACAGGGCCGAAAGTTATGCCTCCAACGAGGCGTGTGCCGCCCTGAAAAAGGATGTGCCCGTGATCACCAATGTTAGTGTGGATTCAACGAGCGAAACAGCCGGAAAGATATACCTTGCATGGTCAAAACCGACCGAGATTGATCCGGTACAGGCTCCGGGACCTTACAAATATATCATTGCCCGGTCGAAATCAGATATCCCGGAACAGTTTGTCCTGATCGACTCCCTGAACAATCTCAATGACACCATCATGACCGATATCCATCTGAATACAAAATCATTCGGATACAGCTACCGGGTCGATCTTTACAATATCACACCAGGCAACCGCTTCCTGATAGGATCTTCACAGGTTGCTTCCTCCATCTTCCTTTCGGCGGTTCCTACGGATAAAATGGTTAAACTCACCTGGACAAACCAGGTGCCCTGGGACAACTACCGGTTTACCATTTACCGGAAAAACCCGGGGGCTTCATTGTTCGATTCGGTCGGAACCAGCGTGGTTTCGCACTACCATGATATCGGACTGGTGAACGGCCTCGGATACTGCTACCGGATTAAAACCACCGGGAAATACTCCGCTACCGGGTTTGTATACCCGATCATCAACTTTTCACAGGAAACCTGCACAGTTCCTGTTGACAACATCCCCCCCTGCCCTCCCCTGCTCGCGGTCACGACCAACTGCAAGGAATCGTCGAATACCCTGACCTGGAGAAAGCCGGCTGCCGACAGTTGTCAGAATGACATTGCCAGGTATTACATTTATTACACCCCAACCAAAGGATTGCCAAAACTGATCGATTCGGTAATGAATCCACACGACACGCTCTATGTTCATAAACCGCCACAGACCATTGTCGGATGCTATGGGATCATTGCCGTTGATTCCGTGGGCAACCGCAGCCCTATGAGCAACATTATCTGCATCGACATCAATGCCGGGAATGATTGTTTTTACCATCTTCCCAACCTCTTTACACCGAACGGCGACGGTAAAAATGACGAGTTCACCCCGTTTCCCTATACTTCTGTCAGCGAAGTCAACATGAAAATTTTCGACCGGTGGGGCAAAGAAGTGTTCGAAACGCATGATCCCGACATCAAATGGGACGGGAAAGACCGCACGACAAATCAGCCCTGCAGCGACGGCACCTATTTCTACATCTGTGATGTGTTTGAAATCACCTTGTCGGGCACCGTTAAAAGGAATATTCATGGCTCGGTAACTATCCTGAGATAATATCGTGAAACGTGTCGCCAGTTGTGCCAACTGGCGCGGTGTTCCGCTTTGCGGGTTGCATATATCTGATTATAGAAGGAATTTTGTATCTTTGCCCCTGTGAAAAATATTCGTAACTTTTGCATTATTGCCCACATCGATCACGGGAAATCAACCCTGGCCGACCGGCTGCTTCAATGGACTGATACTGTTTCAGAACGCGATTCGAGAGAACAGGTGCTTGATGACATGGAACTTGAACGCGAACGCGGGATTACCATTAAAAGTCATGCCATCCAGATGAATTTTCCGCACAATGGCCAGGAGTATGTGCTGAACCTGATCGACACCCCGGGCCATGTTGATTTTTCGTATGAAGTGTCGCGCGCCATTGCGGCATGCGAGGGCGCGTTACTCGTGGTTGATGCAACCCAGGGCATCCAGGCCCAGACTATTTCGAACCTTTACCTGGCTATTGACCATAACCTTACGATCATCCCCGTCCTGAATAAAATCGATATGGATGCCGCGATGGTTGAAGAGGTGAAAGACCAGATCGTTGACCTGCTGGGCTGCGAGCATGATGAAATCCTGGCTGTGAGTGCTAAAACCGGACTGGGCATTGACCAGGTGCTTGACGCCATCGTCAGCAGGATTCCTTGTCCGACCGGCGACCCAGCGGCACCACTGCAGGCGCTGATCTTCGACTCGCTGTTCAATCCCTTCCGTGGCGTGATCGCCTATTTCAGGATCTTCAACGGCTCCATCAAAAAGGGAGATCACGTGAAGTTCGTTGCTACCGGTATGGATTATCGCGCTGATGAAGTCGGGATTCTCCGAATGAAACAGGAGATCCGTGATACCGTTTATGCCGGCGATGTAGGCTACATCATCTCCGGAATAAAAAACAGCAAGGAGGTCCAGGTGGGCGATACCATCACCCATGTTGAAAACCCCTGCACCAGCATTATCGAGGGCTTCCTTGGCGTTAAACCCATGGTGTTTGCAGGCATTTACCCCACCGATGCCGATGATTACGAAGTACTGCGCGATTCGCTTGAGAAACTGAGGCTGAACGACGCCGCTCTTTCCTTTGAACCGGAAGCCTCGGCCGCTCTGGGATTCGGTTTCCGTTGCGGATTTCTCGGCCTGTTGCATATGGAGATCGTCCAGGAACGCCTCGACCGCGAATTCGACATGGACGTGATCACCACGGTGCCGAACGTTTCCTACAAGGTTTATACCACCAAGGGCGAGATCATGGATGTTTATAATCCGTCGGGATTACCCGAACCCAACTATATCAACAAGATAGAGGAACCTACCATTACAGCCAACATTATTACCAAAGCGGAATACATCGGGGCGATCATGACCCTGTGCGTGGGAAAGCGCGGCATGCTTAAAAATCAGGTTTATCTTACCACCGACCGTATTGAACTCACCGTCGAACTTCCCCTGGGAGAGATCGTGTTCGATTTTTACGACCGGCTGAAAAGTATTTCTAAAGGGTATGCCTCCTTCGACTATCATCCTTCGGGGTGGCAGACTGCCGACCTGGTGAAGCTTGACATTCTGCTGAATGGCGAAATAGTCGATGCCCTGTCGGCACTGATCACCCGGAACAATGCCTACGATTTCGGCCGCAGGTTCTGTGAAAAACTCAAGGAATTCATCCCGCGCCAGCAGTACGATGTTGCCATCCAGGCCGCCATCGGGGCGAAAGTGATCGCGCGGGAAACCGTAAAGGCCCTGCGAAAGGATGTAACGGCAAAGTGTTATGGCGGTGATATCACCCGCAAACGCAAATTACTCGAAAAACAGAAAAAAGGCAAGAAGCGGATGCGCCAGATCGGGAATGTGGAAGTACCTCAGAAAGCATTTCTCGCAGTGCTTAAACTTGACTCGTAGTCACCCCCGTCTGTAACATTTTTGGTTTTTCATCGTCCTATCGTCTGTATTGTCTAATTTAAAATGATATGATCATGAACTACATGGTAAAAACAACTTTTCTCTTTTTGCTTTTTCTGATAGTGGGCACTGCTGTCAATGCTCAGAATGATAAGAAATGTCCCATGCACAAACACACCTGGCCAATGGGTGACAGCGCCTCCATGAAAGAGTTTTCCGAAAATATGGAACATTTCGACGCCGATGTATTCCCGCTGCCTAAGAACAAAAAGAAGTTCAATGGCCATTGGGCAGGTATCGACCTGGGGATCAGTGGTTATGTGACACCCGGATTCGATATGGCCTTTACCTCATATCCCTATATGAATATGAACACAGCCCGGTCGCTTACCGTGAATCTCAATCCTTTCGAACTCAATGTGAACCTTTATAAAAATCATATTGGCTTCACTACAGGCCTTGGTTTTCAGATCAGCAACTATTATTTCAACGACAATTACGTGATGCTGCAGGATTCGTCCGTACTGGTGGCCTATAAAGTCCAGGATGCCCAGGGCAACCCGGTGAGCCTGAAGGTGAATAAAATGGTCGTTTCCTACCTGAACCTCCCGCTTTTTTTTGAATACCAGACGAACCCTTACCGGCGGCTTAGTAGTTTCCATATCACCCTGGGCGCCATTGCCGGAATCCGTATCGGATCCTATACCAAGCAGCTTTACAACGACAAGGGCGGGGACTATTTCCTGGTGGATAACAACGGCAACAAAGTCGCCTCCTACAACGTAGAACGCTACTGCGTTCGCGATCGCGGCAGTTACCACCTAAGCCCTTTCAAGGTCGATGCTTCGGCAAGGATCGGCTGGTCGCACATCAACCTCTTCGCCACTTATTCCATCACCCAGCTATTCCAGAAAAACCAGGGACCGGAGTTGTATCCGTTCACGGTTGGGTTGACGTTGCTGGGGTGGTAATACGGAAGGACGTATGGACGTGGGACGTATGTACGTGGGACGTATGTACGTAGGACGTGGGACGTATGGACGTTGGACGTATGAAAGTGGAACGTGGGAGGTTGAAAGATTCAGGGGAAGTTCAAAATTGTTGAAAAGTTTTTTGAAAAGTGGTATTACCTTTTTCAATTTTCCGGATTAAGGAGTAAAATCCTTCTTTTTATGGAAAACGGGGTAATCGCCAGAAACGTCAGGTAATTAGCGGTTTACCGCCTGGCATTTAAATCTGCAATGGATCTTTTCAGGGAAACTGCATCCTTTCCAAAGGAAGAAAAGTACTCATTAACCGACCAGATCAGAAGGTCGTCAAGATCAGTCTGCAGTAACCTGGCAGAGGGATGGTACAAACGACGATATTATGCTGCATTTGTCAGCAAACTGCTCGATTCCTGCCAGGAAGCTTCCGAAACCCAAACATGGCTTGAATTCTCATTAGCCTGCGGTTATATCAGCGAGGGCACCTTCAAACACTTTTTTGAACAATACGAACACATTATTGCTCAACTGTTAACCATGGAAAAAAAAGCAGCTTCCTTCTGCACAATAACTCCCTCAAAAACTTCAAAATAATTACCATCAACCAACGTCCCACGTCCATACGTCCCACGTCCTACGTCCCACGTCCTACGTCCCACGTCCCACGTCCCACGCCCATACGTCCTACGTCCACACTTCCTACGCAAAAAACCTCTCTTCAAAATTAACCAGGTAGAGCCTCTTCGTGGCCCTGGTTACGGCGGTGTACAGCCAGCGGCTGAACTCCGGGTTGACCATTTTGTCGTTGAGATAACCCTGGTCGATAAAGACATTGTCCCACTGCCCTCCCTGGGTTTTATGGCAGGTGAGCGCGTAGGCGAATTTAACCTGGAGTGCATTGAAATACGGATTCGATTTGACCTTTTCCATGCGCTCGCTCCGCGAAGGTATATCCTGGAAATCGGCCATCACTGCCTGGAACAGCCGGTTGTTGTCGGGTTGAGTCAATGCGGGCGATTCCGACATCAGTGTATCGAGGATGATCTTGACGTCCAGGTCCTTTTCTTCGGGATAGTCGATAAACCGGATCGTAACGTCGGCAAACCGGAACCCATACATCTCCTCGATATTCCTGATACGCATAAGTTCAACGATATCGCCGTTGGCGATAAAGCCGGCCGTTGATTCAACCGGCAGCCAGGAGTAGTTGTTCTTGACCACCATCAGGTAATCGCCTGTTGCAATCTCCTCTTCCAGAAACAGTATCCTGTGGCGGATCTCGCGGTTGAAGATGTTGGCCCGCTTGTTCGACCGGCAGATTACAACATTGTTTTCCTTTTGCGCGCCGGAATAGGCATTGTTCAGTGCCTCTTCAAGGTCCTGCCCGTCGAGGCGCGTAATGTCCCTGAACCCGCCGACCGAAAACATGGGAAACCGGGTTTCCTTTTCCTGGATCTGCTGCCTGATTTGTGTTGCATTCACCAGTATCCCTGATTCCCTCGCCTGCCGCACGACTTCGGTAAGCTCGAAGGTATCGATGCTGAGATGATAGGCCCGTTGCAGAAATTCATGGTCCAGGGCGGGACTGTGATCAAGCCCTACCGGGGGCAGCTGGGCGGCATCCCCGATAAAGAGCATGCGGCAGTTTTCACCGCTGTAAACGAACTGGAAGAGGTCATCGAGGAGGTTGCGCGATGAAAACAAGGCGCCCCCGGCCGACATGGCATGCTGGATCATGGATGCCTCGTCGACAATGAACAAGGTATGCTTGTGGTAATTAACCTGGAGTTTCAGGTCGATCAGCCCTTCCTTGTTGGTGCGGGCAAAATAAATTTTCCGGTGAATGGTGTTGGCCTGGACCCTGGTATAACTCGTCAGTACTTTGGCAGCCCGGCCGGTTGGTGCAAGCAGGGTGGTTTTTTTCCCGATCTGCGGAAGGACGTCCACCAACGCCTTTACTACGGTGGTCTTCCCTGTGCCGGCATATCCCCGCAGGATGAACAGTGCATTCGGCTGTTTCCAGGAAATAGTCAGGAACACGGCAAGTTCGCCCAAAAGCTTATCCTGGCCCTCGGTAGGTTCATAAGGAAATTCCTTACGCAGCATCGCGATGACCTTGCTCAAATCCATGGCACCGGTCTATTCGTAACGGAGTGATTCGATGGGATCGAGGTTGGCTGCCTTGCGGGCAGGGATAATACCGCTGATAAGGGCAACAGCAAAACAAAGCGCTACACCCACCATGATCCATTGCCATGGAACGATAAAAGCACTGCCGATAAGCAGCGAGATCACATTCCCTGCAAGGATGCCCAGGACGATTCCAAGGATGCCGCCCAGCTGGCCGATCACGATGGATTCCACCAGAAACTGGTTTCGGATCACCCGTTTGGTGGCCCCGATGGCCTTGCGGATACCGATCTCACGCGTACGTTCGGTCACTGAGACCAGCATGATGTTCATGAGCCCGATGGCAGCGCCAAGCAGGGTGATCATCCCGATAACCGTAGCGGCCCAGGTAACGTATTTGATGTTCTCGATCAGCATCTTGGCTATGTTGTCGCTCCGGGTGATTTCGAAGGTATCTTCAATACCTACAGGCACTTTCCGGAGATTCCGCAAGATCGCTGTGGCTTCCCCTGTAGCGGCATCAACCAGTTCAGGGCGCTTGGCCATAACATTGATGTTGAACGACATGTTTGGCCGGGCAAAATTCGTGCGAACGTTTGAAACAGGGATGAAACAGGTACGGTCGCCGCTGAAACCCATGCTGGAACCCTTTGATTTTAAGACCCCGATGACCTTGAATTTCCCGGGACCGATCGAGATGATCTTGCCAATAGGGTCCTCCTTGTTTTTAAAGAGGTCTTTGACCAGTTCCGCCCCAAGGATGGCTGAACTGAAGGAAAAGGAAATCTCGTTCGCCGTGAAATTGCGGCCCGACACTACCTCATCGCCAGAGGTGATCAGGTAATTCTCATCCGCCCCGATCACCCCGACATTCGGGTTGGTCTTATTGGCGCCATACTTCAACGTGGCAATGCCCGTGGCCCGGGTGAAAATGGCAGTATAAGCAGGAAACTGGAACCGTTCCTTAAACTCGGTCGCCTGGCTGTAGGTAATCGGTTCGTACCGCTTTTCCTTGTGGTCGCCCCCACCCATGTGGATGTTCATCGACCGGTTGCGGATGGTGAACGTATTGGAACCCATCATCGAAAAATTCTGGGTCAGGTAGTATTTGATGGAATCGGTGGCCGTAAGAATACCCACGAGTGCCATGATACCAAAAGAGATGATCAGGATGGTCAGGATGGTCCGCAGCAGATGGCTCCGGATGGAAGTGAGTGAAATATTAATATTTTCAACAACTAACGTGTTTTTCATTTTTCTTACTTTAATGTTTCTTCCCGTAGGCAAGATCCCCGGCATCTCCCAGCCCGGGCACAATGTACGATTGCGCGGTCATCTCCTCATCAACCACGCCGACCCATATGGTAATATCCTGTTGCGGAAGGTTTTTCCTGATGTAATCAACCCCTTCGGCACTTGCAACGGTTGCCACAATGTGCGTATGCTTTGGTTTACCGTGCGTGATAAGTTCCTTATAAGCCAGTACCATCGACGATCCCGAGGCAAGCATCGTATCACACAGAATCACCACCTTGTCATCAATATCCGTTACGGATGCATATTCAATGCTGATGGAGAAGGTGCCATCCTTGTGATGTCGCCGGAATGCCGAAATAAAGGCATTATCCGATTTGTCGAAAAAATTCAGCAGGCCATTATGAATCGGCAGCCCGGCACGAAGGATCGTCGCCAAAACCGGGTACTCAACCAACATGGGAACGTTGGCAATACCCAGCGGAGTTATCACTTCCCTGGTTTCGTAAATGAGACTTTTGCTGATTTCATAGGCGAAAATTCCACCAAGGCGTTCCAGCGTATGACGGAACCGCAAACTGTCTTTCTGAATTTCTGCATCCCTTAATTCAGCAATATACTGGTTGAGGATGGAATTACCCGATGATAGAATATTTACCATTTTTCCGATTTTTTGGTTACTCTCACAAAAATAGCATTTTTTCCCTATTGCCTGAGTTTACGGACAAAATAAAGCAAACTGTTTATGGGTCCGGGCAACCGGTTAATGTAAATCGCCGGATAAGGTACCTCATCTGCCCCGAAGCTTTTATAAAATCTTCCCAGGTTCGCATCATTGCCACCTTCAAAATCAAGTAACCGGTAGTTTCCGGCATTTTCCTTGAGAAACCGGTCGATAAGCATGAACATCGCCCCATTCTCCCGGGCCTGCTTTCCGGATGCAGCAAAAAGAAAATAGGCATGGTCGCCGTCAAACAGGAAAAAGGCCGCGGAACAAAGAACCCCATCCTTGTCAAATACCCCTTCAAGGTGCCCCATTCCATGCTCCAAGCCATACACGATCAGGCTCTTCATCGTGTCATAATGTCCCTGCTGCAGTTTCCCCTCCCTGTCGCCGAAGTTTTCACGGAAGAGGCTGATGAGTTCATCCGGACTGACATTGCAGCTGGTCGTGACCTGCAGTTCCTTTGCCTTGCGGATGTTCCGACGGGTATTCTGCGAAAATTTCCCGGACAGTTCTTCATAATTGCAGGCAATACTCAACTCATGATTTACGCGGGTTTTCAGAATCCCTTCTCCCGTTGCGACCTGGTTCTGGTCATTTAACTGGATTTCCGCAAATCTGAATGTCGGCGGGATGGCATGGAGAAAATTACTGAGTTTATCGCCTGAGATTCTTTCGGCCGAAAACAGGCCAAGTTGCTGGGTAAAATAGGGTTGAAACAGATAGCGGATTCCCATTTTCCGGTTATGCGTCAATGGAAAAACGTCGGTATAATCATCTTCCACGAGTGCATCCCACCCAGGACAAACCAGGTCAAGATACCATGAATAGGCATAAACCCGACGGTTGAGCGACCGGCTGATGCAGTCATCCCAGCGTTTGGTGTCAACCTCCGTGTGTTTCAAGTACCTGATCATTGTTGTTTTCAAGTGGAAGCCATGATAACCATCTCTTCAAAAACCCTTCTCCAGCCCTGCCATCTGCCAGTCTCACAAAGGCTTTCATTGTGCCATAGGCTCACGAATTCTCCATTTACAGATTTGACTGCTGAAACCAGGTTACGGATCATTTCAAGGCTTTGTTCCGGGTTTAGACGAAGATAATCCTTCATCGTTACATCCATGATGGTAATCGGATGAATTAAGAGCGAAGTCGCCAGGTTCCTGGAAATATCAAAGAAAGGGTAAGGTATGGCGACGCCGGCCCTGAAACCCGGGTGCGACGCATATCCCATCGTATAATCTTCGGTGATGCCAACCTGGTGAAGCGCCCTGTAGGTGCGGGGTACCGAGAATTTCAGAAAATGCTGGCGGCTGCGGGTCACTTGCCTGTCCAACACGCTGCCCAGCCCAGAACATTCAGCCTGGAGCTTAAGGTAATGCTTATTGGACGAGAGCGAAGGATGAACGCCAACACCCTGGTGCTGATCAAGTTCACGGACCAGCTGACGAAACGCTTTTGAGCGGATGTTGACATTGTTGTCATCCCCGCCATAATCGGCGAAGAGGATGAAAAAGAGCGGATGAGCGCCACTGGGTTCAAGAACTTTCAGTATGTATTCGAAAGTATCGAAAGGATCGGCAGCCAGGCCGGCTAAGACCCTGATACGCTTGCTGATATCGTTGAACCGGCCGCTCATGAATGCCCTGCCCGCGCCGCCGAGCGAGCGGAGTAGCGGCCGTTCGCGGTAGCACCAGGCATGATCGACATCGATGGTGGGAACAAACCTGTACCTCTGAGGGTTGAATTGTATCCCGGGGTAATGCCGTTCGAGCAGTTTCTTCACCATATCAGCCCATAAATGTACAATGGGGATATCCAGGAATTTACCTTGCCAGGCAACACTCCCGTCGGCGGGAAACCGGCCATATTTATCCTTGATGAACGGAAGATACTCTTCATACCTGCTTGCCATGTAAAATCCCGCGGCAAACGGATCAAACGGCAAGGCCGACAACTGATCTTCCGATTTGAAAATAAGCGGTAAGGAATCAACCATGAACGGGAAAGCCTCCTGCACTTTTATCCCATCCTCAAAAAGCAACGGGGAGGGAGCAACCCGGGGGGCATCTGGCTCAGAACCGGCGGTATATGCCAATTTCGGCCCCGGATGGCTTTGGAATTCATCCATGGAGGTTGTAAAAGCCACCCCGAGGCCCAGCATATCCCTGAGCATCAGATCAGCTATATATCTGAGCCGGTTTGTGATGGCTGAGGTAAGTATTAAAAGCATAATAAACACGTTTGGTAACAGGTGCCAATTTACACAAAAAACAAAAACTTTCGTACTTTTGGGTAATATTTAAGAATCGATTCGGATAAGCATATGGAGAATTTTATTGTTTCGGCACGGAAATACCGACCCCAGACTTTTGATACCGTGGTTGGCCAGAAGTCGATCACGAACACCCTGAAAAATGCCATTAAAAACAACCAGCTGGCTCAGGCATTCCTGTTCTGCGGACCCAGGGGCGTGGGTAAGACAACCTGTGCGCGGATCCTGGCTAAAACCATAAACTGCGAAAACATCTCCCAGAACATTGAGGCTTGCGACAAATGCTCGTCGTGCGTTTCCTTCAATGAAAATGCCTCTTTCAACATCTATGAACTCGACGGCGCCTCCAACAATTCGGTTGATGATATCCGCACCCTGGTCGACCAGGTTCGCATTCCGCCGCAAATGGGCAACTACAAGGTGTATATCATCGATGAAGTCCACATGCTGTCGGCCTCGGCATTCAATGCCTTTCTGAAAACGCTGGAGGAACCTCCTTCCTACGCGAAATTCATCCTCGCCACCACTGAAAAGCATAAGATATTGCCAACCATCCTTTCGAGATGCCAGATATTTGATTTTAAACGGATTACGGTCGACGACATTGCCGGCCACCTGCTCGACGTAGCCGGGAAGGAGCACATTACCGTAGAAGATAATGCCCTTCATATTGTTGCACAAAAAGCCGATGGCGCTATGCGTGATGCCCTGTCGATCTTTGACCAGCTCGTCAGTTTTGCAGGCAACACCCTGACCTACAATACGGTGCTTGAAAATCTGAACGTACTTGATTATGAATATTTTTTCAAAATAACAGATCAGATCCTCCTGGGAGACATCCCTGGATCGTTGCTCACCATCAACGACATTATCGACAAGGGGTTCGAGGGGCAGCATTTCCTCATCGGCTTCGGAGAACATCTGCGTAACCTGCTTGTTTGCAAGGATGCATCCACAGCCAGGCTGCTGGAAACTGCGCCGTCCATCAGGAGCCACTACGTGGAACAGGCAAAACTATGCCAGGTGAGTTTCCTCATCAATGTACTTGATATCAACAACCGGTGCGACCTCAATTATAAAACAAGTAACAACAAGCGGTTGCATCTCGAACTCGCAGTCATGCAGATGTGCGCGCTGGTGCTGCAATTTGAGCAGCCGGCCGGTATTTCTAAAATGCCGGCCATTCCACCGACAGCAATTCCAGCACAAACTTCCACTGCGAGTACGCTTACAAAACCTGCTCCACCGGTCCAGACAGCCGCGCCTTCGCCCGACCCTGTAGTCGTTTTACAGCAGACTGTTTCAGGAATGCCCACTCCGGGTGCTGATGGAGTGCAGGCAGCCCAAGTCCCCAAAAAGCCTGTTGAGGCCGTAAAAATGCGGGATATCAGGAACGACTTCACCAGCGCGACTTCCATAAAAAAACCAGTCCCGAAAACCGATCTCAATGCCTTGCAATCGGAAGAAAACCAGGAACTTTATGAAACTGCTACACCTTTCACACCCGAAGCGTTGGTCATGGCATGGGATGAATTCGCCGATACCCTTAAAACTGCCTCACCCCACCTGTTTTCAACGTTAAAAAGTTCGCGCCCGGTTTTGAATGCCGGTTGGATTATTGAGTTTACCCTTGGTAACAAGGTGCTTGAAGACGAACTCAACCTGCGTAAAACGGATTTGATGGAATTTTTGCGAGCGCGGCTAAACAACTATAAGATTCAGTTCAACACCCGGGTTTCGGAAAATCTTAAAAATGCCAGGCCTTACACCGACAGGGAAAAATATGACCTGATGGCTGAAAAGAATCCTGCCCTGAATACGCTGAAGGATGAGCTGGGACTGGAGATTGAGTATTAGTTACGTGGGACGTGGGACGTGGGACGAAGGACGGGGAGTGCGGGAAGTTTATTGTAATGGATTTTGTGGGTTGAATCGATAATATTTTTCAGATTGGAATGAGACAGGGTCGGGTTTTTTGCATCGGGGAAGTGGTTCTGGATATTATCTTCAGCGGGGATGAGCCGGTTGCAGCGAAGCCGGGCGGTTCGATGCTGAACACGGCGGTTTCACTGGGTCGAGCCGGAGTGCCGGTGCATCTGATCACAACCCTTGCATCAGACAGGGCGGGGGAACTTGTTTTCCGGTTTTTGCAGGAAAACAACGTTTTTACGGACTATATCTACCGCGATACCTGTGGAAAAACAGCCTTGGCACTGGCTTTTCTTGATGACCGGCACGATGCGGAATACACATTTTACAAGGACTTGCCGGAAAACCCTTCAGGGTTGAGATTTCCGCAAATCGCGGAGGGTGACATTTTCCTTTTCGGATCTTCCTTTGCCCTGGCGGGTGTGATGCGGGAAGCGCTGACCACTTTTCTGCGGATGGCCAGGGGGGGCGGTGCCTTTATCATTTATGACCCAAACTTCCGGAAGTCGCATCTCCCGGATTTGGAGAAGGTAAAGCCCAGGATCATGGAGAATATCAGTCTGGCAAATCTGGTGCGGGGCTCGGATGAAGATTTTAACCTTGTTTTTGCTGCCGACAGCGTGGCGGGGGCATTTGAATATGTTTTGCAGGCTGGTTGCCCGACGCTCATCTGCACGAAGAATAAGGATGGGGTTGAATTACTCACCTCCGGCCTGCATCTGTCGCTCCCGGCAGCGAGGATAGATGCGGTCAGCACCATTGGGGCCGGTGATGCCTTTAACGCAGGCATCATTTTCGCCCTCACCCCGTCAGGGTCCTCCACCCTGTCAGGGTCCTCCACCCTGTCAGGGTCCCCCACCCTGTCAGGGTCCCCCACCCCGTCAGGGTCCCCCACCCCGTCAGGGTGCCAGTGGGAGGCGGCGTTGCAATGCGGGCTGCAGTTTTCGAAGAATGTGTGCCTGAGCCTTGACAACTACATCTCCGTTGATTTCGGGAATTCAATGAGACTTATAAACCAAGCCGGGTAAACCAAACAGAATAACAATGGCCCGTGGCATATATACTGTACTGCTCCTGATCCTCTCAAACACCTTTATGACGTTTGCGTGGTACGGCCACCTGAAATTCAGGGAGATGAACTGGTTTCAGAACCTGGGACTGATCAGCATCGTACTGATCAGCTGGGGGATCGCCCTCTTTGAATATTTCTTCCAGGTTCCTGCCAACCGCCTGGGTTATCGTGAATTCGGAGGTCCATTTTCGCTGGTGGAACTTAAAGTCATTCAGGAGGTTATAACGCTTCTCGTTTTCACCATATTCACGATCGTATTTTTCAGGACAGAGACGTTGCGCCTGAACCAGTTTATCGGATTTTTCTTTTTAATTTTAGCAGTCTATTTCATTTTTAAAAAATAGGATATGAAAGCGACCAAAGCATCCATTGAATCCTTTCTTTCATCCCGGAAACTTGCGATCGCAGGCGTTTCGCGCGACCCAAAGAAATTCGGTTACCAGGTATTCAAACACCTCAGGGAAAAAGGCTATGAGGTATACCCGATCAATCCCCAAACCGACAACATCGATGGCATTCCTTGCTTCAGAAGTGTCAGTTCTCTCCCCCTTAATGTCCATAACCTGCTCATCATCACTACTAAAAAACAAACGAAGGATGTTGTCAGCGAGGCCATAACCAAAGGAATAGACAGTTTCTGGATTCAGCAGATGTCGGATACGCCTGAAGCCATAGAACTGACCCGCACACATCCTGTGAACCTGGTCACCGGCGAGTGTATACTGATGCACACCGAACCTGTTACCGGTTTTCATAAATTCCACAGAACGATCAGGGGCTTCTTCGGCCGGTTGCCAAAGTAACTGCATCTGCTTTCCGAAGTCACCAGGAATTTACATCGAGGGAATTCCCTCTCCGGAGGCTCGACTCGAACACTAATCCATTGAGACTATTGTGCCATTGACCTGATGGGTAAGGTAATGGTTCAGTGTTAAGAACAAAAAGAGGAGAAGGCCTGCAACACAGATCCCTGAACATACCAGGAATGCCGTGGTCATGGAAAAATACTGGGATATTAACCCGACGAGGATCATCCCGAGCCCCATCCCGATATCCACTGCGATAAACAGCGTAGAACTTGCAGCTCCCCGTCGTTCAGCCGGCACCATGTTGTTGGTCATGGTCTGGAAGGTCGGGAAAACAACCCCGTTGCCAAATCCAAGGATTACGGCAGCCAGGTAAAAGCCCGTCTGGTTTTGCAGGAAGGCCAGCATGGGGAACCCGATGATCAGCAGGGAAAGGCAAACAACAATGATCCTCCGCGGGCCATTCCTGTCGAGTGACTTCCCCGATGTAAAACGTGAACTGATGATCCCGATGGCATAAATGAAGAAAAAACCGGAGGGGTTTTTGATCCCGATTTCATGTCCATACAGGGCAACAAAAGAAATTAACCCGCCATAGGTCAGCATGATAATGAGCACATTCACCGATGGGATGATCGTCCTGTATTCAAGCAGCCCGGTCCATTTGAATTCCAGGCTTGTCCGCAGCTTATAATACTTCGGGTAACGGATGGCAGCAGCAAGCCCTAGGCTCACCAGGCTGATCAGGCATCCGGCTATGAACATGGCGCTGTATCCTCCCTGGTGAAAGATAAAGGTCCCGACAAGTGGTCCAAGGGCCATGCCTGCCGTGGTTGAAACACCGAAAAATCCGAACCCTTCCCCCCGTTTGTTTTCAGGGATTACATCCCCTGCCATGGTGGAGTTCGAGGTGGTGGTCAGTCCCCACGTCAGCCCATGGGCGAAGCGGATAAAAACCATGATCAGCAACGATGTCGCTAAAAGGTATGCATTGAAGATGAGGGCATAAATAAGCAGGGAAGCAAGAAAAATGGTTTTCCGTCCGAATTTGTCCAGTCCGAACCCGCAGAACGGTCGGATGAGGATCGCCGCGATGACATAACAGGCCAGCACCAGTCCAACCATGCCGGAGTTGGCGTGGAGTTCCTTTGAAATATATACCGGGATGGTCGATATCAGCGAGTAATAAGCGCAGCACATCAGGAAATTCGAGATGGTCAACAGGGTAAAATCCCTGTTCCAGACTTTGGTGTTCATGGTTGTTGGCAGAAATAGCAGTTTCAGGCAGTACAGGTTGATGAAACTTGCTGCAAAATTAGGAAATTTCGACATAAAAGTCAGAAACTGTGTTTGGGAGTTTGGATGTGTGGAAAAATAAATTACCTTTGCACCCTCAATTGAGGGAGCATAGCTCAGCCGGTTCAGAGCATCTGCCTTACAAGCAGAGGGTCACAGGTTCGAATCCTGTTGCTCCCACAGAAAATCCCCCTCAAAACACTGAAAACCAAGAAAAGCCGCTGATTACAGCGGCTTTTTTGTTACAGCCTGTTACACCAAAATAACGGATCAAGTGCAAAACCTGTGGAGCAGCCACCCTTAGGCGTATAACTTTGACAATCTGAAGAGGAAGAAATTTATATCAGTTACTCCTCTGTAATGAGCCCTGAAAGCCTTGATTTTAGCGTTGAATGATTCGGCGGAAGCATTAGTGCTCTTGTTGTTAAAGTAATTCAGGATTGTTTTATAATGGTTGGCGATTGTACGGGATATCGTATTAAAGGCTTTAAACCCTGCCTGTTCAACCTTTTCGTGCCATTTGGCAAGCCTCGTGTAAGCGTATATTTTATCTGTTGTATTGGTAAAAATCCAGGATAGGTTCTGGGTTAAATCATATGCTTTTTTGATGTCAGGAAAGCGTTCAAACAGTATTGCCGCCCTGCCAGCCTGGTGGCTGGTCCATTTCTGCTCCTGTTTGTATAATAGATACCTGCTCCTGACAAGAAGTTGTTTCAATGTATCTCCATTACTGAGTATTTGCGGATTATATGGACTCTTGCTCTTTTTAGCCTCGTCAATTGCGTCATTCTCTGCTTCCAGGGCTTCCCATCGGTATTTAATACGGATCTCCTGCAGAGCTTCTGTAGCTAACTGCTGGACGTGGAACCGGTCAATTACCTGAGTGGCATTGGGAAAGCACCGCCTGGCGATCAGGCTCATGTTCCCGGCCAGGTCCAGGGTTATTTCAAGTACCTTATTCCGTTCCCTTACAGGAAGTTGTTGTAAAAAGGGGATGATTGTTTCAGAATTGGTCCCTTCTAAAATGGCCACCAGCGATCCCTTCTTTCCTTTAGCTGCTTTGTTTGTGACAATCGTGTAAAGTTCCCCATGAGACAGTGACGTTTCGTCAATGGAAAGATAGGGCCCCAGGTTCTTAGGAAATACCAGGCCTTTACTAGCATCCTTTCTATGTTCCCATTGCTGAAACTCACTTAGTCGATTCCTATAGGAGCGCTGGAGGTTTTTTCCATTCACCCCATAGAAAGTGCCGATGGTTTGCATGCTATGTGCTTGGGTATCGGCCGATTTCTTTTAAAAAAGCCGCAAAATCTTTAGTGATTCGCGTTCCCTGTGCTACCAGATCCCAGTCCCGAGAGACGACCTTACCTGTATCTTCATTCAGCCATCGGCGGCGCGTTATATGCAGGTATACCCGGTAGCCACGTATTGGAAAATCTTGTACGGTTATCTCATCATAAAAGCCCTTGGAGGATAACTTATTGCCATGAAATTCTTCCGGAATAGTATTTACTTCTTTGAGGTACAGATGCAAATCTTCCCCTTCTTTAATGTACGAAATCAGTTCAAAATAGGTATCCAGGGATTCGGGCAGGATTAGTTTCAGTAAGACGTTGTAGGAATCGTTCATGGCAGTTAGTTTGTTCCTGGCAAAGGTCAGAATTTCAGTCCTACTCCACAACTATTGTTCCTGATCCAACTTTTACAGGCAACTTTGCCTAAAATCTTGCCAGTTCGTACCTTTGTTTAGGCAAGTTTTCAAAGCATTTTAGGCAAAAATCAAAATTATGGCAACTGTTATATTTTACTTGGACAAAGAGAGGAAAAACGGATGTTTAATCCTGGCTACATTTACCTTTAACCATCAGAGGCTGAGGCTTTCTACCGGATTAAATGTTACCAAGGAAGCCTGGAATGACGAAGAGCAGCGCGCCTATCCGCTGAAGGATCATGCCGAAACGAACAAGAGACTTCGGGAAATAAACAGCTTTCTTCTTGACACATATGACAAATATTTTTCCAAGGGGCTAAAACCGACAAAAGAGGAAACTCTTGATAAGACTTATGCTTCATTTTACAAACATAGGGCCTTGGGGTCTTTTCTTGGTATCTGGCCCACCTGGTTAAACTTGAAATTTTAGCCAGGGAGCTGTACCGAGAAAAATAAATAATGGCAAGGGGCTGGGTCAGATTGGTACAATCTGAATAGCCCTGAAAGGTGCCGGTTTTTCACCGGCAGCCCTTGACAGTTTTACAGCGAAGCGGATTTTTCGCAGGTAATTTTGCTGGAATTTCGAGGTTAGACAGGAACACTTTTGAACCCATTTTGAGGCGATTGAGCCCATTTTGAGCCCATTATTTTTTTAACACGTAAATTGTTCCAGCACCTGTTAGTCCTTGTTTTTCAAATAAATCGAATTTTTCGACTAACTCTGCTAAATCTCGTGAAGCAGTTGCCTTTGAAATAGCATTAAGCGTCTGAAAATCAGAATTTGAGATTCTGGCTTTCTCCTTCACAAATTGCACCGCTTTCAATTGACGATCATTAAGCCCAAGTTTAACGAGTTGTTCATCAGTTAATTTACTTTTAAAAAGCGTGATAATAAAGCCACCATCCTGTTCCAGCATTTCAGGCTCAGGTAATTCTGTTTGCTTGCAGGAATCAAGGATTTTTATTGTTCCTCTGCCCCAGGCATCAATATACCCGCCTTTAAAACTCACATCGGCGATGATCGGGTTTCTTGGTTTTGAGGAATGAGATCGTTTCAATGCATCCAATGTCAGGCCTTCAGGAAGCGGGCCTTCAGTGCTTTTAATTTAAAGCGAACTACTTATAAATACTGTGTTTTTATTTCCATTTTGCTTCCATTTTTTGATTTGTGATTAGTTTGAGCATTGGCAAATGGTACTATCATAAGTTATGCGATTAATGTTACTAAGATTTTTGTTTTGGACATACTATTATATATGTTTTGTATAAAATTCCATTCGTATACTTGTGAAATCAATCATTGAACCCAATACTTTCATTGTTGGATCTTGCTTTAAAGCTACTAACCAAACGTCCATATTTTCTTTAGTTGCAAAACGCATATCTATCAACCAATTGCCTTCTGAGTCGTTGCTGATTTCGCGACTAATAAAACCTTTTTGTGATTTTATCAATCCACCGCGAACTGCAATCTCGGCATCGATGAACTGCTAGTCTGTAAAGCCTTCTTTTAGTTTGAATCTGGCAATTTCGATGTATTCCAATTTTATGTTCATACGATTTGTAGTTTCAGCTCTGGAAATAAAAGTTGTTGAGAAAATTAAAATTGCTAATACTATTAATTTTTTCATTTTGCGTCGCGTTTTGTAATAGCTTTTACTAATGTTAGAATTATGAATATTTCAACTCCCAATAAAACCAACGGTAAAATTAATGCCGAAGTAATAGTACCATGTGCAAAAGCGATAATAATGGTTTGAATTTCAATTAAAGCCCTGATAATGGTAACAATGGTAATGCTTTCAGGAACACCCTTTAACGCAACAATCATCAAAGCCAGGCCAATGGCAAGATTTCGTGCTGCAAATTCAAAACTTGCACTTGTGAAAATAGCATTGGTTAAATCAAAACCTTTGGCATTGGGAAAAAGTACCGTCATATCCAAATAACTCATCACACCAAATGCGATGTTCATTAAAGCTAATACGCATACAACAATCCGTACCCATTTGGGTACAATGTCAATGTGTGTTGTCATAATTTTATAATTTTTAGTTAGTTAACTTGTTTATAATAAAATGCTGTGATTACGACTGATAAAATACATATAACAACAGGAACAGCTGCAAATGCATACATTCCTAAAGCCATTGTTGCAGTTACTGCCCAGGTGAGCAACAAGGTATTAGCGAAAGCAGCTAAAAAACGTACAGGTTTAATTAACAAACCAATACCCACAATAACTTCAGCAATTCCAATATAAATCAACATCCAATTCGGTAATCCAAATTCATTGAACTCCTTAATCATAACTGAACTTTCTGCCAACTTCATAACTCCCGGAATTACTGTTAAAATCCCGATAATTATTGAAAGGATTTGGATCATAATGCCACTATTCCATTTCATAAAATCGTTATGATTTTAATGTCTTAAATTAATGGGGCCAATATTTTTCGGGAAACTTCCCAAAGTTTCTTTTGGTCAACTTATTCCATTTCTACTTTATGAAATGATCTTGCCTTTCGCCAACTGTAACAAGCTCCTTTTTTTGAAGGTTGATTACATCGTTGATAACCGAAAATATATATTCGGCAGCTTTTTCAACTGAAATGCCAACAATCATATTCATTATTTTCACAAAAATTCGAATGGGCTGAGGTTCGTTGGCAAGGATTTTTGTTTTTACAAGCCCGGGCATGTATAAATTAAGCGGGTATATCAACTGCCTTATTAACACCGTTCAGACAATAACTTTTTTGCTGTAGCCTTGCCAATTCCATCTGTTGCACCAGTAATAAAAGCAGTTTTCATATTCATTGTTTAAGAAATGCCTTTGCTTGGAAAACGCTCATTCTGAAAGATAAAGGCTCTGTCATTTCGTTAAAGTCTGATACGGATGGGTCTTCTCCAAATTTTCGCATAGATAATCGGGAATCTTTTAAGGATTCCCAATGCACTGCAATTACCCAGGTTCCATCTGCATCTACACCTGTTTCCCGGCTGATAAATCCAGGTTGTTTCGCAGCATATTCAATGCCTACACGAATATTCCTTGTTTCAAATTCTTCTTACGAAATATTTGCTTTCGGCTTAAAACAGGTGATTTCAATTACCTGGTTTTTCATTTTTTTACCCTTTTAATTGTTTCATTGCTGTTCCCCAATCTTCAAGGTGATGCACAGAAATTAATTTGCCGTCAATAACCGTATGGAAATCAATCGACATAATTTTGAATGATTTTGTGCCATCGGTAGGCAAGCCCATAAAGTCACCATTGGGTGTACCGCTCACCAAACTGCGCACTACGTATTTATTGCCATCATTAGCCATATCCTGTGGCTCCCATTTTAAATCCGGAATCAGTTTCCAAAAGAACTCAACTTGTCCGATTAAAGCAGGCTTCCCTTTGCTTTCTACTGAACCGCTCGAAAGAAAATCGTCAGCTAAAACTTCAGTTAAAACTGCTGTAGGTGTGGTTTCTGTATTTACGGTTAATGCTTTCCTGTAAAATGCCGTTAAGGCGTCATGATTCTTGTCCATGTCTGAAAAATTTAAAGGATTAATAATGGTGCAAAGATGAGATGGTCCCGGGTGTTGCACAATGGACAAATCAGCCTATATGTGGTACTTTTGGGGAAATTACCTTTTGAGGTAAGTTGCTCTGAATTCTACTGGCGTAGTTTCCGTGTTCTTTTTAAAATAGCGAACAAAATATGCAGGGTCTTCAAAACCCAATTCCTGCCCAAGTTCTTTAATAGATAAATTAGTATGAACTAAAAGTCGTTTGGCTTCCAATAATATTCTATCAGTGATTATTTCTTTGGGCGACTTACCCCAAACCTTAGCAGTGGCTTGACCCAAACGCTTTTCGGTAATGCAAATAATTTTAGAATAATCATTTACACTTTTTAATTTGGTAAAGTTATTTTCCAATAAATCACGAAACAACAAAGTATAATCAAGGTCTGCACCCTTTTTAAGTTCAGTGTAACCTTGTTTGCGTTTTTCTCTTTCTGAAAGAAGTAAAAAATTATAAAGTAAGTTTTTTAATAGAATATGTTTCGAGTTGTCGGTTGGCAAACTCAATTCATCTGTAATGCTCTCGCAAATGTGAATAAATTTTTCAAAATCAGTTTTATTTAGTTTAATAGTTAGCTTTCCGGCAAGGTCATTAAACAAAATACTACTTCTCAAAAACCTGGTGTCCGATTCAGAAGTACAAAAAAAGTCATCAGTGAAAATTAAAATTCGTCCTTCATAGTTTAGAAGTTGGTCAAACTGATGAACACGGTCTTTGTCAATAAACAATAGCGTGTAAGGTTCAATTTTTATGGGATCAAAATCAACAAAATGTGTTGGTTGGCAGTCTTCAAATAAAAAAATGTGATAAAAATTTGTCCGATGGGGTACTATTAAATGGTCTTTGCTAACAGTTGTCAAAGTTTGAAGCGAAATAACTTCAATTTGAAGTTCTGCATTTCGTTTAAATTTAAGTTTCTTTATTTCGTCAGCCATTGTTGAATTGAAAGCACAAAGATAAATTTTTGTCGGTCGGTTGATGTTTGCAAAGTCTTTCGTAGCATTACACCTATCGTTTTGCGTCTACACGAAGGGCAGGACTTTTACCACAAAACTTGATTTGAAAACCAATACTTGATTAACTCGAAAACTGACTTTGGAACACGAAATCCCGCCTTCTGGGTAAGTGCCCTTATGCGTTCGTTCTTTTTCCTCATTTCGACAAATGAATATCAGGCTTTGTCTAACAATTTACGTGAAACCTTTAAAACCATAGATCTTGGTATAAATCTAATAGAGTTAGCCATTATATAATTCATAATTCCGTGTATTGCAACCGACTTTCCTTTTATCATGGAGGTATAACCATATTCAGCAACTTCTATAGCAGTTGGCAATTTTTTTCCTTTAAAAAGTTCACTTTCTTCCATTCCTCCTGCAACTTGGAAACCAGTTTCAGTTGCACCTGGACAAAGAGCAGTTACAGTTATTCCCTTGTCTCTTAATTCATTGCTAAGTGCTTCAGTAAAACTTAATACATAAGCTTTGGTTGCACAATAAACCGCCATAGTTGGTCCGGATTGGAAAGCTGCTGTTGACGCAACATTCATTATCTTACCACTTCTTCGGCTAACCATATCATGAAGATATAATTTTGTAAAATGTGTCAGGGTTGTGATGTTCAAATTAATCATTTGAAGTTCTTTGTTCCAGTCAGTTTCTACAAACATTCCAAAGTCGCCAAATCCTGCATTGTTTATCAAATAGTCAACTTGAATATTTTGTTTGTTCGTTTCGTCATATATTTCTTGTGCTGCGTTAGTCACAGAAAGGTCTTTGTCTATGGTATAAACAGAAACTTTAAATTGCTTTTCTAACTCTGTTTTAAGTTCATCTAATTTAGATTTGTTTCTTGCTACCAAAACTAAATCACCCCCTTTTGAAGCGTGAACTTTAGCCAATTCTAATCCAATTCCGTTAGATGCTCCTGTTATCAATGCTGTATTTTTCATTTTCTATTTGTTTTAGTGTAAGTTGCCATGTCTGTTTTTAGAATGATGCATAACACTTCTCTCAAACCGCCATATCGCGAAAATTTTTAACTTTTGGCGCAATGATACCCGCCATATTCTGTAAATGTATGACAAAACGTGAATAGATATTCTCTTAACGCTATAAATATCCAATAATTTGAATGAATAAAAAACCTGCAGGATCGCTCCGGCAGACTCAACTAATCAACACTTATGTAAACATGCTTAGAAAGCTTTGTTTATTAACCCCCAACCAGTGGATTGGAATCCATCCACCGTGGTGCCTTCATAAAAGGCCATCGGGGAACCCTGTTTGCAAAGGAAGCCTAATTTGTGCCCTTTGTCCTTGTCGATTTCTTCCCCCCGGGTTGTTTCAATGGTTTCGATGTGCACCAGGTTGAATGGCTCACCGATCGGGTAGCGTTTGGCTGATGAGCAGTTCCGGATGATCACGATTCCCTTGAAGTCGATCCCGAAGTTCTGAATCCATTCCCGCACTGCTTTTTCGATACCGGGGTAAAACCCTTCCAGGCCGATATCATAGCCGCCGCAATCCTGATCGGAGCCTTTGAGTTTCTTGTGGGATGACTTGATCGTTCCCTGGGTCATATATACAATGAACTACCACGGCATGGAATGTTGCCAGAGTTATAAAATATTGTCTTAGCCCCCTGAATAGCTGGACAAAAGCTGGTAACCAGACTAGGGCTGACTAATTTTAGGGCGTTCGACAAGAATCAGACGAATTTTCACCCCGGAAATTTATTATATTAGCCATCAAAATTCATTATTAAATTATCCGGCTTACAGGTTGACTGAAAATTTTCATGATACCCCATTCTGGCTTTATATCCTTCATATTGATTTTCAAACAGGTCCCGGATGCCGGTTCCGCTGAAAACCAGGCGTGCTTTATTGCCCGGCTTGCCACTAACCGGCAAAATCAACAACCACGAAACACCTCCCAATTTAACACCTGATGATATTTTGAAATTAATGGTTTAAATAATGGCACCTATGAACGCAGCACTAAAATTTGCCTTTACAGGATTAACCGTCATCCTGGCACTATTGAACCAGCCCTGTACCGCCCAGGTGCCAAATACCTGGGCCCAGAAAGCCAATGTGGGAGGGGTGGGACGGCAGGAAGCATCAGGCTTCAGCATCGGGGCCAAAGGCTATATCGGAATCGGGATAGACATCAATGGCATTTATCATAAAGACTTCTGGGAATATGACCCGGCTACAAATGCCTGGACACAGAAAGCCGATTTCGGTGGCACCGCCAGGCATGCGGCTGTCGGTTTCAGCATCGGCTCAAAGGGATATATCGGTGTTGGCCAGGATATAACAACCTATCGAAATGATTTCTGGGAATATGATCCGGCGCTGAATACCTGGACACAGAAAGCCGATTTCGGGGGAATTGGCCGATACCAGGCCGTTGGATTCAGCATTGGCGCCAAAGGGTATATCGGCACCGGCTGGACTGCTGTAAGTCAACTGCTGCAGGATTTCTGGGAATATGATCCTGCTCTGAATACCTGGTCACAGAAAGCCAACGTCGGAGGCGGTTTGCGCGCCAATGCAGTTGGTTTCAAAATCGGGTCCAAAGGGTACATTGGTACCGGGAATACGCAAAGCAGCGCGCAAACCACCGACTTCTGGGAATATGATCCAACTGCGAATACATGGACCCAAAAAGCAGATTTTGCGGGTACGGCCCGGAGATGGGCCAGCGGCTTCAGCATCGGGAACAAAGGCTACCTGGGCACAGGCTTGACGCCGCCAAATAACCTTGCAAGCGATTTCTGGGAATACGACCCGGTGGCAAACCTATGGACACAAAGAGCTACTTTCGGGGGAGGCCAGTGGGAAGAGCCGGTTGGCTTTTGTATCGGAACCAAAGGATATTTCGGTACCGGTGTCTCCATCCTGACAGGCACCACCAATGGTTTCTGGGAATATACGCCTCTATGCGCCACTCCGACTGCCCCGGTAAACACCACTCCCTCCGCAAACCTGACGGTATGCAGCGGAAATTCAACGACCCTGAGTGCAGGCGGTTCCGGAACCCTTGGATGGTATAATGCCCCAACAGGCGGCACCTGGCTGGGAGGAGGATCAGGTTACACAACACCCGCGCTGACTGTAAATACAACGTACTATGTTCAGGACAGTCTGTGCACTGCCAGTGCTACACGGACAGCGATTGCCGTCGCGGTTACGGCCGCTCCGGCCATCTTCAATGTAACCGGGGGCGGTTCATTTTGCGCCGGTGGCACCGGGGTTGCGGTCGGCCTGTCAGGATCAGCCGCCGGGATCACCTATACCCTCCTTAGGGGCTCAACAGTCGTCTCCGCGCTTCCCGGAACAGGGGCAGCCCTGGGCTTCGGGCTGCAGACCCTGGCCGGAATTTACACCGTGGTTGCAGGGTATGGTTCCGCCACCTGCACCGCCCTTATGAACGGAAGCGCCACGGTTACGGTCAACTCGTTGCCTGTTCCGACGATCACCGGCCCGGCTACCCCTTGCGTTGGCACCACTGGAAATGTATACGTAACCCAGCCGGGGATGACCAACTATGTATGGACAGTAACCCCCGGTGGAAGCGTCACGTCGGGAGGGACATCCGCCAGCAACAGCATCACAGTGACCTGGACTTCGGGCGGTGGCAATATCGTTACAGTTAACTATACAAATTCAGCCGGGTGCTCGGCGGCGGCGGCAACCACCTTCAGTGTCACCGTAAGTTCAGGCACTGTCCCTACCATTGGCAGCACCAACACGCCCTGTGCCGGATCAACAGGAAACATTTACTATACCGAAAACGGGATGACAGGCTATGTCTGGGCGGTATCAACCGGAGGATCCATTGCTTCGGGCCAGGGAACCAGTGTCGCCAACGTAACTTGGAACGGGATGGGCTTACAATGGGTCAGCGTGACCTATACGACCACTTTCTCCTGCCCGGTCAGTGCGCCCGGGATATACAACCTTTTCGTCAACCCCGTGCCGAATGCAGCCGGTGCCATTACAGGTACCTACCAGGTTTGCGAAGGCGCCATGGGTGTGGCATACTCCTGCCCCGACATCCTCAACGCGACCTCCTATACCTGGACAATCCCGTCCGGGGCTACCATTGCAACGGGAGCAGGAACCAGGAACATCACGGTGAATTTCGGCACGGCCGTTTCGGGCAACATCACTGTGATGGGGATTAACAGCTGTGGCCCCGGCCCAACTTCGCCGGACTTCCATGTTTCGATCAATGCAATTCCCGATGCTCCCACAATAACGGTATCGGGCAACTTACTTACGAGCAGTGCCCCGACCGGCAACCAGTGGTATTACGAGGGTACGGCCATTGCCGGGGCAACCGGCCAAACATATTCGGTTACCAACAATACAGGATACTACTGGTGCAGGGTTACCATCTTTGGCTGTTCATCGCCTGTTTCCAATAAAGTATGGATTGTGGTCACCGGGGAGCAGGAAATGCAGCGACGCAATTTCACAATTTACCCTGTCCCCAACGAAGGACGGTTTACGATCTCGATCAGCAGCATGACAGAAGAACGCTATGATGTAATGGTTTACAATCAGCTCGGAGCAAAGGTCTTTGAACTGCGGGATTTATTTGTTACCGGCATAGTCGAAAAGGAGATCGATATAAGCCCCGCAGCAAAAGGGATCTATACCGTGGTTTTACTGAACTGCGATCACAAAATGGCCAGGAAGGTGCTTATAAATATGTGAAACTCCATCGGCAAGGATCACTCCTTTTCATTCCCCAAAAGCTTAATGCACGGGATACACCTTGTTGAGTCACTAATCCCTGTAAATCCAAAGCCATTCCACCGGTACGCTGCAACCCGCGTGCGGAGCGAAGTTTTGTCGGGAGAAATAAAAGAATCGCCCCGGTGCAGGGCACAGAGCACCGTTTCATCATCCGGGGAAATAACTGCATCGGCAAGCGGCCACGACAAGCCGGAACCCCGCCATTTTGCCACCAGCCCGTTGTGATCGGACCCGTAGACATACGGCCGCAGCCCGGTTTCGCCGTCGAGGCTTGAAAAGTGACGTTCAAGCATAAACAGGTATTCATTTTTGCCGTCGAGTTTTGCTGCTACAATTGAGACAACCGGCATCGGCCGCGTATACCAGGTCCGTCGCCCCTTCCGGAATGCTTCCAGTACCAGGTTGTTCCCGGTGGAATCTGAAACAGAGACCGGCCTGATTGAATACCCGTTGAGGCGTACGGTCTTGCAATAAAGTGGCACAGGGTTCAAATGATACGTTTCATAGCTTGAAATCCCCGGATAAAATGAATCGGGTTTTGTATGGGTGATGATCCCGCTGCAGGTGCATTTTCCCTTGCGGATCCTGATATCAGCGATAAGGCCTTTTTTCGTTTCCGGGTACTTCTGGTCGAAAAGATGGTTTCCAAGCGAGAAAAAAACAGGCTTTCCTTCAACCATTTCAGGCTTTTGAATCACGTGGGGATGGCTGCCGATAATCAGATCGGCTCCGTTATGAACCAGCCAGAAGGCAGCTTCCCTTTGCCGGCGGTCGGGCCATTCAAGGAGTTCGCTTCCCCAATGAACAGATACAATGACCGTATTTGCCAGGTTGCGGGCCAGCCTCAGTTTTTGTTTCAGTTCGGTGGAAGGTAGCTGGTTCCCCTGCACATTGCGGCCGGGAACCATGTTGACCGCCAATAAGGCGATCACGGTGCCCTTTACCGTGAAAAACTGGGGCGAGTTTTCATAACAAACCGGCGAGATATGGCAATTCCGTAGTTCATTCATGGTATTTGCCTTCCCTTGCGTTCCCATGTCGCCTGAATGGTTGTTTTCAACGGTGATGATATTGAACCCGGCTTCCCTGAGCATGACGATCGCCGGTTTGCCAATGACAAATACAGGAGATCCGGAACCGGGATCAAGTGAGTCGCCCCGGCTGCCAACCGCGCCTTCCAGGTTTCCCAGCACCAGGTCAGCCGACTGGAACAGCGATTGCAGATCGGCCCATGGCGCCGATCGTCCTGTTTTTATTTCCTCCCTCACATTCCGGGAAAGCAGGATATCGCCGGTAACCAGCACCCGAACCTCAGGCCTGGTCGTTCTGCAGCCCGGCGTTACCAGGCCAGTTACCAGCGCTAATAGCAGGTAACAGGAATGCCTGAACCGTCGAGCGGCGTAAAAAATGGTTTTATCCATGGTATTAATTCCTGCGTTTTTACCTTTTCACGCCATTCCTGGTCATTGAATAACCGCCCGGACGAAAACTCATAGTAGGCATACGAAGCTCCCTTAACGATTTCATGCCGGCCGTAAAACGGCACAACAAAATCCCATTCCAATGGTTTGCCTACTGCCAACATCAGGTATGACAAGGAAGCATTCCCAGCCACATCGGCAATCTTCGCGATGGGATCGGGATTTGACAGGGCATAATCCTTGTTTGAAAGACTGTTGAACACCAGGAAAAGATGCTCACCGGTGCGGGCAACAAATAAAACCTTTTCATTTTCAGCATTGGTCAGCGCCTCTCCCCTTCCCTCCTTTTCAGCCATCCGCTGGAAAGCACGCGCCTCGCCGGCTGCCTCTTTCAGCCTTGCAATGATCCCTTCGTACAATGAACGTTTCGCTGCAGTAGTGTTTTCGTCTTCAATATCGGGTTTACCAGAAATGCCTGCCGGCACGTATTTGACCGCCGTTTCAAATAGCCCGGCAATCGCCGCAAAAGTATAGGGATCGGGTTCAACGTACCCCCGGGGCGCCCGCATCAGCATCTCTTCAAATCCGCCCTCACCACATTCAGCCGCGGAGCGTTCATTTACCAGGATGGTCGCGTGCCTGAGCGTAGCCCAGGAAGCAAGCCCGGTTTGCAACCGCTTGGCCTCCCATATCCCTTTATCCGCGCTGCCGTTTGTAGAGCGCACTGTATCGGCCCATTGAACGGCAAGTGCATTGATCCACTGGCTGTAGAGGTTTTCCTTTTGGGCGGGATCCCTGCCATTTTTCCTGTAATTGACCTTTAAGTTGTCGATGACCTTCCTTAAGGGAGGATAACTTACATAATCCGACTCCAGCAAAGATTCAGCGAACCCGCTTCCTAAAACGGCCGCAAGGTCGAGCCCCGACGGAAGAAGGCGGAAGTTATCGCCATTCCTGACCTGGAGCTCTGCCGGGAATTCGTTATGAAAAACCGTTGAGTTAAGCACCTCATTGTCAAACCCCCATGAAAGCGGGAACATGCTCACACCTTTCCCCGGATGCTGGCAATAGGCTGGGGATTTGCTTTTTAGATCGTTCCAGACCAGCGGGGTCCGGGAGGGTGAAATAAAACCCGCATAGCTGCCAACCCACTTTTCCGCGTAACTCCTGATATCCTTCGGAAGCTGGTTCAACTCCTTCATCGTATCCGGTTTCGAAGCAAAAATGGTTGTCAGGTAGCGGAACGCTTTGAAGTACCTGCCAAGTTCGGGTGTTGAGGTATAATAACCCCGTGGCTTAAGATCAGAATATTCGTATTGCTTCCCGGTAAGCGGAGAAATGCTATCCTCCTCCTTTTGTATCCTTTTTGCCTCCGGGTTAAACATATTTCCCGACAAAAAGTCCCTGACTGCATCAAACACAGGGGCCCAGGCAGAAATCTTTCCTGTGTTGTTCATATAATCGCCCGACTCGTTCACAAATTCCAGGAAATTCGGGATGGCTTCATCCCGTTCCCTGACAATGAAAAGGCCCTGGTAAGCCGCACCGAACAATTCCCAGAAGAGATCCGTGGTCACCAGGTATGGCCTTGTAGGCGAATTCCTGCTGTATCCTGCGCAGGCATAGTTTTCGGTTTCATAGAGGTTGTAAAGCTGATCATAGGACTCCGCGCGGAATAACCCGTATTGTTTCCCGAATAGCTTGACCTCTTCGGATGATGCCGCGAACATCCAGGCGTTGGTAACATCGGCAAGCGGCACCTCTATCGGCACGTAATTCAGGGTATACCGGCCATTGTCCAGGGTCAGTCCAACAATTCCTTTTCCGTCCGGCACAGAGGAGGGAGTTGAAATAAAATGAAACCCGGTAGCCTGCATCTCTTCCTTTTTGGTTGAAAACAGGTAAACCCCGATACCCGGTTGATTTTTCTGCCAGTGTAACAGGCCCAGTCCGTTAGGTGTAGGTGTCACTGTCCCGCTGTTTTTCAGGGAAATTTTCATTGGGAGTGACCTGCCCCAGGCTTTGTCGTAAGGGGCTACGAAAAAATTGTGGTATTTATCCTCCCAGATCAGTTCATGCCCGGCCGGGTGGAAGGCCACCGGCAAGGCCCATCCGGCTTCGATCTCGCTGGGCGGAAATTCATCATCACTGATGGAAAATGTCTTCGGGGGGCCGGCAACCTGGTAGAAACGGCTACCGGTTTCTGTTACCGAAACGATCCTCCACGATTGATCCCCGTTATCCATTCCAAAAAAAAGGCGGTAGGTATAATATGTATTTTTATCTTCGGGTTTCCCGGGGATTATGAATGGTCTCGGGCACACCACCAGCCTTCTCAAAGGCAACCTGGAGGAAAAGATGGGCATAACAGTCCAATCATCCCGTATCATTTCAACCTTGCAAATTTGGTGCCCTGAAGACACCTCTCCCATTACGAACAGGGCATTCCCATTTGGATGCCAGGCAACCGCCCTGGCTTTCAATCCTTCCGGCAACAGGCAGTTTTCAGGAACACGCTTCCCGCCGATATGCCAGAAACGGATGAAATCCCGGCCTGTTGTTGACTCAACGATCGCCGCAACAAGCGGTCCCTCTGGTGAAACATCATAATCGATCACTTTCTCAGAAACGGCAAACGATAACGAGTCTGCAGATACCGGGGAAGGTTTAATGGTTAATTCAGGAATATCAAATATCCCCTTCAGAACGGTGGCTGTATCGGTCAGCGTATTCGCCGGGATGTTCCCCCGTTGCTGGTTTCCAGCCAGGGTTAAAAATGAACCAGGGATAAACCCGGCACAGGCCAATAAAATGAATACCAGTATTTTTCTTACATTTTTCATATCGAATGTTCCTCCTTTTAAAAATGCAGGATAATTGCAAAGAATCTGGTAAAATACCTTTCCCAAAAATAGGCAATTTACCGGTAACCGGGATCATCGGTGGTTGAGGCTCCCGAAACCACCGAAACCTTGATTGAAAATAAACCCGGAATGCAAAACATTACACAATCTTCTATCATCCGGCTCGCTGATTTTACCAGGCCGATAACCTCCAGGCCAAGAAACATGGATTCTATCCCCTTCCCTATCAGGTAAAGTGGTAAATAAATACTTTTTTCTTGACAACGGAGTGTTTTGATTGTATCTTTGTTTTTATTTAGTCCTATTATTATTATATATATTTCATTTACAATCCTTAAACTAACATACTATGAAAAGATATTTACTCTTCTTTTTCCTGGCAGGTATAGCGGCCTTCAATGTATCAGGCCAAGTGAGCAAACCGGATGAGGCAAATTCCGTTACAAACGGAGCTTCAACGATTGCGGGTTGGAAGCCAGATTCCAAAAACCGGAAGCCGTCGTTACCCAGGCTGACAACTGCGCAGCGGCTGGCAATTGATACTGAAGCACCCGGCATGAAAGGGCTGCTTGTTTTCGACACGGATACGCAAGGGTATTGGTATTTCGATGGCCAATGGGACAACGTTGACAGCTCTGCGCCTTTCTGGGATACCATGGGGAACACCGGGTTGGATTCGCTTGTAAATTATATCGGATCCACTGACAATAAGCCACTGATATTCAAGACAAACAGCGTTGAGCGGATGAAAATCGGCGCAAAAGGAGATATAAAAATCAGCGGGTATTTCCAGGCCGACAGCGCGAAAATCAACGGTCCGCTTGTAGTGACCAGCAATGGCGGGTCATTCCAGTGGACCCCTAATGTTCTCGTTCCCGGGCCGGCACATGACCGGGTCAGGGTAAGCACCCAGATCTACACGGTTATGGGAGGATTCAATATCGGCGCCCTCTGGTTCCCGGCTCCGCTGCGTTACATGGGGGTGAATACCGAAACCCCGCTGAATATGCTGGATGTATATAACGGGGATATCGATGCGTTTTCCCCGCTGAATGATGTCGGTTATAAAATAGGCAACCTGCACGTGCTCCGGCACAAGGGAAATGTTACCAATATCTATGTGGGTGTCAACGCAGCGCTGAATACTGCCGGATCTTCAGGGAAGTATAACACGATCGTAGGTTTTGATGCCGCCAACATCAACACCACCATAGGCCTGATGAACACAATGGTTGGCGGCGAATCGGGCGCTAACCTTTTTGGAAATGCACATGATAACACCTTCATGGGTTACCATTCAGGCTATAACTTCAGATCTGGCGTATTATCAACTTTTCTGGGTTCCGAGGCAGGATTCTCGCAGGCAACCGGCGACGAAAACGTTTATGTTGGTTATAAATCCGGTTATAACGGCAATCAAAGTCTCCGTAATGCCTTCCTGGGAAATCTCAGCGGTCTGAACAATTTTTCCGGTAGCGACAATACCTTTATCGGACATTCCAGCGGGGGCGGCAACGTTACCGGGAACAACAATGTAGCGCTTGGCAGGGCATCCGGACCAGGGCCGCTGCAGACAAATCTTGCAGGGTCCGTTGCAATCGGTGCTGGAGCCCAGACGATGAACAACAACCAGATGATCCTTGGCAACAATAACGTAAATGTCGGGATCGGGCTGAGTGCTGACGCTACCGGCCCGCAGAACAAGCTGGAAATCAAGGCGAACACGTCAGGATTGTCGGGTTTGCGGTTCAGGCAGCTTAACAGCACCTTTGCCCCCATTACCAATCCTGGACCGGGCGTGCTGGCGTTGAACCCTGCCGGGGACGTGATCTACGTGCCCGCTACATCGGGCGGTGTGAGTGTTTGTGCTGTTCCGGGTCCGCTCACAAACAATGTAACCAAGTTCACCGTTGGCAGCACGATCTGCCGCACCAACATTACCGATTTGTACCCGAGCAACAATGTCGGGATCAATTTTCTTGCGCCAACGAATGCCCTGGATATCGGTTTGGGGGGAAGCAATGGTGATCTCAATGTCGATAACCCGGGAAGTGCCTACAAGCTTGGCAATACTGAAATCTTATGGCACAAGGGGAATACAAGCAACCTCTTTGCCGGTGTAAACGCCGGTGCCGGCCTGACCTCCGGGAACGACAATACCTTCATGGGCAGCAACGCGGCAAGCCTGGGCACGACCATCGGCGACAAAAATACCATGGTTGGCAGCGGAACAGGCATGAACCTGTCGTTCGGGAAAGAGAATACCTTTATGGGGTACCATGCAGGGTTCGCCTACAATTTCGGAAATAACTCAACCTTTATCGGTTCCGGGGCGGGTGCAAACGAAGGGTTCGATGAGGATGTTTACGTTGGCTGGCACTCCGGTTTCAACAGCACCAGCAGCCTGCACTGCACTTTTGTCGGCAATGCCTCAGGCATGAACACCCTGAACGGATACCAGGATGTGTTCATCGGCATCGGCGCAGGCGCAGCCAACGTTTCAGGAGCCAACAATGTCGCCCTGGGCGGGGGGGCCGGGCCAAGTCTCCCGGCCCTTCAGAATTCCATTGCCATTGGCGACGGTTCATCGGTGACGGGAAGCAACGAGATGATCCTGGGCAACAGCAATGTAAAGGTGGGAGTCGGGTTAAGCGGTATTACCCCCGGCCCATCCAACTGGCTGGAAATCAACACCCCTGCCCTAACCCCTGCAGCAGCAGCTTCAGGATTGAGGTTCAGGGATTTAACTGCGACCTCCCCAACCACATCCAACCCGGGTGCAGGTCTCCTCGCGGTAGATAACAGCGGCGATGTGATCTACGTGGCAGCGCCTTCAGGTGGCAGCGGCATCGGCCATTTTTGTGGCACTTCTCCAATCAATCCTTTGACATCGGATTATGACGTTCCGTTAAACACTTTTGATTATTACTTTTCAGGAGACGGCACGAATGATCAGAAGGTCAATATCGGGTTCCCCTGCGGAACGCCAAAGCAGCCTGGCAAACTGAATGTGACCACCAACTTTCAGAGTGATCCCACATCATCCAACGACAGCTACAGCATTTATGCCAAAGATACATATGGCGGCTTTTTCTCAAATAATACCGGTGTATACGGGGAAGCAACCTCCGTTGGATCGGGTACCCATGAAACAGGGGTTTGGGGCGTGGCAAGCGGCGACAGGCAGGCAATCGGGGTTCACGGGCAGGCGGGCGTAGTAGCCTTTCCCGGAGGACCTGCATACGGCGGCTATTTTGATGCGACAACCGGCGGAAATTCATTCAATTTCGGGGTTATATCCATCGCCGCAAATGCACCCGATAACCTTGGCGTGGAAGCATTTGCCTATGGCGGAACAAACACGAATACCGGGATGCATGGCGTGGGCTACGGTGCAATCACGACTAACGGGGGCATCTTTGAAGCATGGGGAGGAACCACCACCAACATCGGGGTGACCGGCAGGGCATTTCCTTCTGTAATCACCAACCCCTCGACCTATCCGGCCAATGTTCATATTGGTGTATACGGGCAGGCCCCGGTCACGAATACTTCAGGAACCATCCTTGGTTTTGCTGGATTTTTTGACGGCGATGTATGGATCAACAGTACTGCTACAGGGACGGGTTTTGCCATAACATCGGATCAGATGTTCAAAACCAAGGTCGATACCATATCCAATGCGCTGAATATCATCAGGCAATTAAAGCCAAAATCCTTTTATTATAAAACGGATAACAAATTTGGTATGCACTTCAGCGATAAAAAACAATATGGCGTGATTGCCCAGGAGGTTGAAAAGGTGCTACCCGAACTCATTGTGAACACCAAAAAACCTGCCATGGCCGACTCGACAGGAAAGGTCGTTACAGAAGCGGTTGCCTTCAAGGCGGTCAACTATGATGCCTTTATAGCGATTTTAATCAGGTCGGTGCAACAGTTGCAGGAGCAGAATGAAAAACAGGACAGCGTGATCAGGTTGCTGACCGCAGCCATGAACCTGGGCGGAAACAAATCCAATGGCTCCGGAAGCAATCCCGACAGGATCGTTTACCAGTCGGGGATTACACTGTCTGACGGAGACATCATCGTGTTGAACCAGAATGTTCCTAATCCATTTTCCGAACAAACATCCATTACATACAACATCCCATCGGGGATCGGTGTTGCAAGGATCATGTTTTACAACAGCAAAGGGCAGCTCATCAAGGTGAGCGACATCACCACACGCGGCCAGGGAAGGCTGATCGTGTATGCCAGCGACCTGTCAACAGGGATGTATACATACACCCTGGTTGCAGACGACAAGGTTATTGATACAAAAAAAATGATGAAACAGCAATAAGCTGCCTGAGCCCGGCTCCATCACGGCATCGTGGTGAAGCCAGTCAATTATCATGGCAAGGGAGGCTGTCGCGACGACAGCCTCTTTTTTTTTATTCCGATGCCAGGTTTTTTATCCCTATTTTTGTCATTCAAAATTCAAAGGGAGTTGAAATTAAAATCATTATCGGGGATTGGTATTTTATGCGTTATCCTTTTCTTAATGATTGGATGCAATGTCACGAAAAACCTCGAGCCCAGCGAGCACCTGCTGATCCGGAACAAGATCCAGGTATCCGACCGGAAAATACCTGTCGAAGACCTTCAGCCTTATCTCCAGCAACTCCCCAATAAAAAATTCGGGATATTCAGAACCAGTATTGCCATTTACAATTTAGGCAACAAGGGAAAAGATACAAAATTCAAGAAATGGCTGAGGGAAAAAATCGGATCAGCCCCCGTGCTGCTCGATACCAGCCTGGTTTCCGTCTCCCTGAAACAAATGAACCTCTACCTGGGCAACAAAGGATTCTTCCAGGCAACCGGGAGCGATTCCATCGTCTTTAAAAAGAAAAAAGCCACGGTCATTTACCGCATTCACCCTAATACGCCTTACAGGATCAGGAAACTGAGTTATTCGGTGGCCGACACCCAGCTTGCAATTTATGTTTTCCGGGACACTTCCAAATGCCTGATCCGTACCGGCCAGAATTTCGACTCCTACCTCCTTGACAACGAACGGACGCGGATCACCACCAACCTGCAGAATAACGGGTATTTCCGTTTCTCAGCCGCCTACATTAAATACACCATCGATACCAACCTCAGGCAGCACCTTTGCGACATCACCCTGGAAATCATAAACCAGGTTGTGCCGTCGTTCGATATTTTTACCACGGTCCGCCAGTCACCTCACAAACGGTATTATATTAACAAGGTATACGTTTATCCGGAGTTTGATCACCTGATCAATTACACCGGCCCCTACGATACCCTGGTAAAAGTTTACCAGAGCCCTGTCAGGGACCAGCCTCCCAACACCTATTATTTCCTGTATCAAACGCATTTCAAGGTCAAACCGCGCACCATCGCACAATCTATTTTCATCACGCCACGGTCTCATTATAACCTGTTTGACGTTGATCAGAGCTATTCGCAGCTGTCAAGCCTGCAGGTATTCAAATATATCAATATCCAGTTCAAGGAGGATCAGCACATCCGGGCCGATGACAAGCACGAAAAAGACCTGATTAATTGTCATGTGGAACTCACACGTGCACCTGCACAATCATTTTCGGTTACAACTGACGGAACGAACTCGGGGGGGGCATTCGGCGTTCAGGCCAGCCTTGGTTACCAGAACAGGAACATCTTCAGCGGAGCCCAGCTTTTCAGGCTTAACCTGAACGGTTCACTCCAGATGCAGGCCGCGCAGGGAACAACGGTAAAAACCTTTTTCAACACCATTGAGCTGGGAGCCAATGCCGGTCTTACCTTCCCGCAATTCCTGCTGCCGATCCGGCCTGAAACGCTGTCTAAGAAATTTAAACCCAAAACAACCATCAGCATTGGCTACAATTTCCAGCACCAGCAGCATTTCGACCGTCATATTTCGAACATTTCTTTTGGCTACTCCTGGCTTCAGAATGACCAGATCAAGCACATGCTGAACCCTGTTGAAATTTCGCTGGTGAAAGTATATAAGGATGCCTATTTTACCGATACGTTGAACAACACCCAGGATGTCAGGGTGAAAAACCAGTATACCGACCACATGGTAGCAGGCATGAAATACACCTTTAACTACAGCAGCCAGAAATTAAACAAGGTGAAGAATTTCGTATATGTGCGCGCGAATTTCGAAACAGGCGGCAACCTCGTTTATGCATTCGACAAATTGCTGAACGTTTCGAAAACCGGCGGTTCGTATACCCTGTTTGGATTGCCCTATTCGCAATATGTAAGGCCCGACATCGATTTCAGGTATTACAACATCATCAGGAACAACCATTCAATTGTCTACCGTTTTTACGGTGGTATCGGCATTCCCTATGGAAATTCCTCCATCCTGCCGTTTGAAAAAGCATTTTTTACAGGAGGAGCCAACGGCATGCGGGGATGGAAAATGTATTCGCTCGGGCCCGGAACCTACAAAAACATTTACGGGGATTTCAACTACAACCAGATCGGGGACATCCAGCTCGAAGCCAATGTGGAGTATCGGTTCCCGGTGTACCAGTGGATCAGGGGCGCCCTGTTTTTCGACGCCGGCAATATCTGGCTGTTGCAGGACTCTAAAGATCTTCCCGGGGGAAAGTTCACCTTTCCCGGGTTTCTCAACCAGATCGGGTTAGACGGAGGCATCGGGGTAAGACTTGACTTTGATTTTTTCATCTTCCGGTTCGACCCGGCCATCCCGCTATATAATCCCTCCAATCCCAGTCCCGACCAGTGGATGTTCCGCAAGATGCAATTCAAGAGCATTGTGTGGAATTTTGGGATAGGCTACCCCTTTTAATTTACGATTTACGATTTACGATTTACGAATGACGAATGACGAAGGACGAATGACGAATATCCCCCAACGTCCCACGTCCTACGTCCTTCGTCCTACGTCCTATGTCCTACGTCCCACGTCCCACGTCCCACGTCCCACGTTTCACTGCTGCAGTGTGTTGAGGAAGTTCACGGCGACCAGTCGGTCGTAGAATGAACCGGTTTCGTGAAAGTAGACATAGATGGTGTAGTCGTTTTCGGTATCCCAGTGGCTTCCTTCGATCACGGTTTCATCGCCGGTTGTTTTCCCTTTTTCTTTTAGCACATATATGTAATTATAATAACCCTGCTTCAGAAAAAGGTTGATTTCATACCCTTTACGGTCGAAATTGAACTTCATACGGCTTTTAAAATTCATCTGCCAGTTGGTCAGCGCACCCAGGACAAAAAAATCGCCTGATGAATTCAGGACAGGATATGGCATGAAGAAATGAACCCAGGCATAATCGGCTTCTATGCTGCTGTTATCGGCGTATTCCTCATTCTTTATAAAATATTTCCCGTTCAGGTCCTTTTCAAAAACATATTGCTTGAAGGTTCTTGGCTGGTCGGGAAGCAGGTACACCTGGTTTGCCGTGTCATAATTCATTTTCACGATTCGTTCCGATGGCACAACCAGGCTTTTAATGTCAAAGTTGCGGAACTGGTTGCCCCCGGTGAAGGAGATTGATTCGTCGTACCGGTAATCCAGTTCACCCGATCCCGAAAAACGCGGTTTGGATAACTTCAGGATATTATCCAGTCTGCCGTTTTGCTGGAGGATAATCCTGATCTCCCGGTTCACATCATAAACCTGGAACCCGTTCAGTTTTACGGTGAAATCAACCTGCTGGACGGCATTCCGGTCGGCCATCCTGGTACCCTGGACCACCTTGCCGGCTGCCACCACCGGTGAAGATTCCACCACCATGAACCTCGCGGTAAAAGCGACCCTGGAAGTATCATCCTCATACACCAGGAATAAATAATTACCTGAAATTTTTGGTTTCATGTTGTCGACCGGGAATACAGCCTTGTAATGGATATACTTTACCGTCGTATTGAAGGAATAGGTATATTGATCGATATTCTCCTCACGATTCCCGGAAATAAAATCGGAGGCCGAAATCCCGGATGATGTCGACCAGTCGGATTCACAATGGATGATGGTGTACCTGTATGGTTTAATATCCGGATCAAGATCATCAAAAGAAAGCAAAACCCGTTCGGTCGAGTTAAGTTGAATAATCGGAGGGGACATCTCGAAACCCTCCTTGAAAACCTGGATGGTTTTAATGGAGGATGAATAGCAGAAATTGTCGTTGGGCAACTCCGCTGCAAAACCGGCAACACTTAAAAGAACAATGATTGACAAACCTGAAAAACGGGGCAAAAACAAAGTGGAGAGCGATATTTTCATTGCAGGCAAATCAGAATGAATATTGAAAAACGAATTTTGAAGTTTGAACTTGAAGCTGGGATCGAAGTTGAAGCAATTATTAATTATTAATTCCCTTTCTTCGGAATTCCGCGCAAATAATGGCTGTTGCAACCGAAGCGTTCAGTGATTCGGCTTTACCGCTCAACGAGTTTCCATAGGATGGGATCGAGATCTTCCGGGATATAAAAGGTTCAAGTTCCTGTGAAATTCCGCGGGATTCGTTGCCGATCACGATGACGCCCTGGCCGGTGAGTGGCTGATCATAAATTGATTCCCCTTCGAGGAAGGCACCATACACGGGATACCCGTCAAGGGTTGAAAGGGTTTCAGGAAGGCTGCACCTGGTGACACGCACCCTGGCGATCGAGCCCATGGTAGCCTGTACAACCTTGGGGTTATACTGATCAACGCAGGATTCGGAACAAAGTACCGTTCCGATCCCAAACCAGTCGGCGATCCGGATGATCGTGCCCAGGTTACCGGGGTCGCGGATGTCGTCGAGTGCAAGTATCAGCCCGGTAGCGGGGTTTACACCAGGAGGTGCGGGGGTTAGGCCGGGGATGTCAACTACCGCAAGCACGGGGCTCGCAGTGGCCAGGGCAGAAATCCTTTCCATCTCCCTGGGCAGGGTTTCAAACACGGGAATATTCTTCTGCCTGATCATGGGGAGATTTGCCACAAGCCATTCGGCGGAAGCATAGATACCTGCAACGGTAAAATCACTGTTTATCAGCTCTGTCACCAGTTTATGGCCTTCGGCGATAAATTGCAGGTACTCCTCCCGGTATTTTTTAATCCCGAGGGCGGTTATATGTTTGACCTGGTTTTGTGAAAGCATAAAAAAATCCCGGGATCAAACAGATCCCGGGATAAAATTACGATTTTTATACATGCACTACTCGGCAAAAACTTCCAGGCTTATTTCAACCTGAACATCTTTATGCAAATGAATTTTTGCTTTGTAGGTTCCGAGTTCCTTGATATGTTCATGGTCTACATGAATTTTTTTCCGGTCGATATCGAAATCAAACTGCTCTTTCAGCGCCTGGGCTACCTGGATGGCGTTCACAGATCCGAAGATTTTTCCGCTTTCGGCTGCTTTGGCGCCAATTCTTACTACCAGGTTTTTCAGGCCTTCCGACAGGTCTTCAGCCGATTTCCTGATCTTGGCTTCTTTGTGCGCCTTTTGTTTCAGGGTTTCCGCCAGGATTTTTTTATTCGATTCGGTGGCCAGTATGGCAATGCCTTGGGGAATCAGATAATTCCTCGCATAACCGGGCTTTACATTTACCTTTTCGTTCGTATAGCCCAGGTTGAGGACGTCTTGTTTTAAAATTACTTCCATGGTTCCAGCCTCCTTATTTTAGTAAATCTCCAACATAGGGCATGAGGGCAATGTGCCTGGCCCGTTTAACTGCCTGTGCTACTTTCCGCTGATATTTTGTAGATGTACCGGTGATACGGCGGGGAAGCAGTTTACCCTGTTCGTTGACGAACTTAAGCAGAAAGTCAGCGTCCTTGTAATCAATGTATTTGATACCGCTCTTTTTGAAACGGCAATATTTTTTTCTCTTGGTATCGACGGCTATCGGGGTCAGATACTTTATTTCGCCTTGTTGTTGTGTTGCCATGATCAAACTGTTTTTGGATGGTTACTATTCTTTTACTTCCTTTGCAGCCTTTGACCGTGCACGTTTCTTCTCGCTGTAGGCGAGCATGTGCTTGTCAAACACTACCGTTAAAAAGCGGAGAATCCGCTCATCACGTTTAAAGGTCACTTCCCATTCCCTGATCAGTGCAGGGTCAGCTTTGAATTCTATCAGGTGATAGAAGCCAGTTGACTTTTTCTGAATGGGATAGGCGAGCTTTCGCAACCCCCAATTATCCTCGTGAACTATCTCAGCACCTTTGCTGACGAGGAATTTCTGATACTTTTCTACCGTTTCCTTCATCTGTTCATCAGACAAAACGGGAGTCATAATGAAAACGGTTTCGTACTGTTTTAACATTTCTCGTTGATTTTTAATGAATTTATGGTTTTTTAAAAAGGACTGCAAAAATACGATAAATAATTCATACTACCAAACGGTTAACTTCTCTAAATTTGAACATTCGATAAATTCATCAATATGTCGACCGGCAACCAACATACCCGCACCCTACTAATCTGCTTCGGATGCTTCCTGGCGGCATTCTTCCTGAACATGCGCATATTCAATGATGGCAGCCCCGGGTGGAAACAAATCGTTACCAGCGACGGCCGCGGCTATTATGCATACCTTCCCGCCCTGCTGATCGATCACGACCCTTCCTTTTTAAAGGTGGTTGAGCGGGAAACCAAACTCGTCGGGTATAAACAGTACAAACCCGGGTACCTTGTAAAGTCGGGAAACAAAACTTTCAATAAATATTTCACCGGCGAAGCGCTCCTGTTGCTGCCGTTTTTTTTGACGGGAACGCTCTTTTCATGGATTTTCGGCACACCGGTCGACGGGTACTCCTTTTTCTTCCAGCTATTTGCCGGGCTTGGCGCCCTGTTTTACCTCCTGCTGGGATTTTACTTCCTGGCAAGATTGCTCGAACATCTCTCCATCCGGCCGGGAGCTGCACTCCTGGCCATGTTCGCCATCTTCTTCGGAACCAACCTCTTTTATTATGCAATGTGGCAGCCCACCATGTCTCATGTTTTTTCATTCTGCCTGATCAACGGATTCCTGTGGTTTGTAATGCTGTCGGTTAGGGAATGGAATACCAGGAATGCCTGCCTGGCGGGTCTGTTTCTGGGGCTGACCATACTGACCCGGCCAACCAACCTGGTAGTCGTCATGCTGGTCCCGTTTCTCGCCGGCAATACCGAACAATTGATGTTTTTCTGCAGGTCGGCAAGGAAAAAACCAAGGGCGGCACTGCTATTCGGACTTATCTTTCTTGGGGTGGTATCAGTTCAGATGGTATCATGGTATATTCAAACCGGGCATATCCTGCTGTGGTCGTACCAGGGTGAAGGGTTTCGGTTTACCTCGCCGGAGATCGTGAACGTGCTGTTCAGTTACCGCAAGGGGCTGTTCGTTTATACTCCGCTGATCCTTGTTTCGCTGGGGGGGCTAATCGTTCTGGCCGTAAAAAACAGGCTTCGGTTTTTCAGCATGGTCTTGTTTCTCTTCCTGGCTGTTTACATCATTGCCAGCTGGTGGAACTGGTATTATGGCGACGGTTTCGGTCTGAGGGCATTCATCGATTACTACGGTATCTTTGCGATCCTGCTCGCGATGCTTATGAACGGGTTGCGCAGCAAACCTGCCCTCTGCGCGGCATTTGGGCTCATGCTGGTCTTCGTGGTAATGAATATGATCCAGACCTGGCAATACACGCACATGGTGATCCAGCCGAACAGCATGAACAGGGAGAAGTTCCAATACATCTTTATGAGAACCGATTCGGCTGTCGTCAACAGCCTGGGTGGCAACCAGGAGATGGCCAACTATGACATCGACCAGGTGCACCCGGTGAAGGTCCTTGCCAATGATTTTGAAAAGCCCCGCGAAAACTGGAGTTCACTCACTACAATGAAGACTTCCGTCGCATTTTCGGGGAGCCAGGCCGGGTACCTTGATTCGGTACATCCGTTCAGTTCGGGGATCTCCATCTCCATGAAACAACTGGCAAAAGTACCATCGATGCTGTATGTCGAAGGGGAAGTCATGGTGCTTGACAGCCTTGCAGGGGCCAGCAATCGTTGCCTGGTCGTGCTGAGTATGGATTCGGTCAGAAAGGGGGAAAACTGGTGGTATGGATTCCTGCTGAATGACACACCCCAAAAAACCGTAAAAAAATGGAGGAAGTGCACGTTTTCCCTGATGACACCCGAAATTGAAAATCCCACCGGCATCCTGAAAATCTATATCTGGACAACCGGCAGGAAACCTGTATTGATTGATGACTTTTTAGTTAGGATATATAGCAGAAGGCAATAGGCAGTAGGCATTAGGCAGTAGGCGGGGAAGTACTTACTGCCTGTTCCCTATTGCCTGATGCCTCCCTCCAACAACACCACCGCATAGGCCGAAATCCCCTCCTCGCGGCCGATAAACCCCATTTTTTCGCTGGTTTTTGCCTTAATGGATAGTTGTCCCGGTTCAATCTTCATGACTGAAGCGAGGGTCTCTGTCATCTGGGGAATAAACGGGTTGATCTTTGGTTTTTCGAGCACCACGGTGCTGTCGATGTTGCCAATGGCAAACTCTTTGACCCGGATAAGGTCCATGGTAAGAGAAAGAAGGATTTTGCTGTCGATCCCTCTGAATTCCGGTGCTGTATCAGGAAACTGGGTCCCGATGTCGCGCAGGCCTGCTGCTCCAAGCAGGGCATCAATGATTGCGTGAATAAGGACGTCGGCGTCGGAATGGCCGGCGGCGCCTTTTGTATGCGGGATTAGAACGCCTCCCAGCCAGAATTCACGGTTCTCGTCCAATACATGTGTGTCGAAACCGAAACCGATCCGTATCATAGCAGGCTAATTGGTGCCGCCTGTCTCTTTTTCGTTCGATGCCTTTTTGGTGGCATCGAAATTAAACAGGAGGGTAAACTGCAGGGTATGCTGCAGGGGGTTGTTGCTCTTTACAGGAACCAGGTAGGAAAAGTCAAGTCCGAAAACGTTATACCTTAATCCTGCTCCGATGGTGAAGAACTGGCGCTCTCCTTTATATTTGGATTCATAAAAGTAACCCGCGCGCACCGAGAACAATTTATTGTACCAGTATTCCGCAGCAAAAGAAACGTCGATTTCCTGCATCTCTTCCTTGAATCCGTAAGGCGCATCATAGAATGACTGGATCATCCCCTTGACAGGAGAAACATCCGGGTTCTGTCCGTACAATATAACGTTGTTGCCCTGGGCATCCTTGACGATATAATTGTTTGAATCTCTCTTGTAAACCGGAGGTGTGGGGACAAGGAGTTTGCTCAGGTCGAGTGAAAAGGAGACCTTATTGTATTCGTCAATATCCATGGTAAATGTTGGTCCCAGGCGAAGGGTGGTCGGGATGAAATCACGGACGATCGAGGTGCTGCTGTACGACATTTTTGATCCGATGTTCGAAATATTGAGGCCGAAATCGATGGACGCACCAGCCATTCCTTTGATTTCCATCATATGATGGTAATAGATGGCGACATCCGCTGCAATGGATGTTCCGGGGCTGACACTTAAATTGGCAAGGTCGACAGGAACCAGGTTTGAATAAATGAACCGGCCGGCTACGGCACCTGAGAATTCACGCGAGAATTTACGCGAATAGGTGGCGTCGACTGCCCATTCGTTGGGTTTTACCTGGCCAAGCGGATTTCCGTCATTATCGGTAAAATCAACTGCGCCCATGGAGAAAAAGCGCAATGATGCCGCGATTGCCTGTTTATCTCCTATTTTCCAGAAACCGACTACAGAAGCCAATCCGATATCGTTTACCAGGGCATGCAGCCAGGGTACATAGCCCACGCCAATGCCAAATGTTTTATCAATGAATGCATACTTTGCCGGGTTCCAGAACATGGAATAGGCATCGGGGGCTGAAGAGACACCAACGTCACCCATTCCTCCCGACCGGGCATCCGGTGAAATCGTTAAAAAAGGTACGGCAGTGGAGATTACCCGGCTTCCGTCGCTTGGTTCCGTTCCCTGACCAAAACTACTTGACATCACCAATGCACAGGCAAAAAATAATAATAATCGGATCTTCATCGGTTAAAATATAAAAATGAACTGTTTTTTTTAAGAGGTAGCAAAAATAACGCTTTTACTTAACGGATATTGCCTGACTTTAATATTTGACTGCCTTGTTTTTCATTTCCTGAGAATCACAAGTTTTTGCGACGTTTCACTGTACCCGCCATTTAGCCCGGTAAAACTGATTTTATAAGGATAAATCCCGTTGCTGAGTCTTTGTCCGTTTGAATCGGTCCCGTCCCATGAAAACGAAGATCCTCCTGCATCCAGCGGCAATCGATAGCTAGAATTAAGGGTCCGCACGCATATGCCGTTGACATTATAGATCCTGATCACAACATCAAACCCGTTAAAGTCAACCTGGTTGGGCTGAAACAAAAATGTAGTATGGTCCGACATCGGGTTCGGTGCATTCACTACATTTTTAACAGTCAACGCGGGATCTGCCGGAATATAGAACGAAATTTCCTTTTCAGAAGAGTTGTCAAACAGATCCCAGGCTTTGAGGCTCAGCGTATGCCTGCCCGACGACAGCCCGGTAAGCTGGTAGGAAAGGCTTCCCCTGGTATAAGAGGCAAATACCGGTTCATAATAGTCGTTAAGCACCACCGAGTGCGCGCGGTCGTTGTCGATCACGGCTACAATTTCATGACCGATGCCCAAACCCAGGCTATTGATCCCGTTGGTATCAAACAGGTCGGCTAATACCATTTGCGACTTCCCTGTGCTGCCGCCTGAAATGAAAGCGTGGGTGTCGAGCCACAGCCCGATATCGGGCCCGTGGTTCTCAGGGTTCACAGTATTATCCCTGCCGCCGATGATGATCTGGCTGGAATACCCCGATGCGTCGGCATCGCTGCTGTAGGCATAATAACTAAGTTTTCCGGGTCCGTACTGAAGGGAGATCCCCTTTGGAACAACATATGAAAACTGGAACTCACCCGATTTCACCGCGGCATCACCCTTGAAGAGGATGCTGTTCTGGATGACAAAATTCTCCGGGTATGAGCCATCCGGTCCCGATCGGTTGCCCAGTGTAGTATTGATCATCGGCTTATCATACACCTTGCAGTTGACAGTTCCGTCAAAAGAGGTAACCTTTTGCCCGCTTACATCCTCAATAACACCCTTCACCACAACAGTCGACAACCCTTTGACTGTATCAGGAGCATTGACTGGTTGTTCGTTCACCGAAACGGTCTTTACATTATTGCCTGCGAAGGCAATGCCCTGGGCCGGATCGCCAAGTAGTACAAAATTGCGCAACTGGAAATTGTTGTTGTTGTTGTTCTTTGAAACCCTGATCAGATCTCCCATTTTAACGTACTGGCCATCGGCTGCTTTATCCATAAGATGACGGAAAAAGCTGGTATCAAGCAGGATGTTGAGCCCCGCAAAGGCAAGGCGGGTTGTTGAATAGAGGCCGATCGCCCCTCCGCTGGGATGGAGGATCACCGATTCGCCTGCCGTAAATCGCTCGGGGTTGTCAAACCTGCTGAATTCGCAGGTTGCTGTAACAAAAACCGGGAGTTTGTCCGTGTTTGTCCACGAATCGATATCGGTGGTTGTGAGCGCCTGTTCAAAACTCCAGCCTGCTTCTCCTCCATGACCGGTATAGTTGATGATGAGGGACCCTTTTGCCACGGCATCGTTGATGGCATGATTGACATCAGGAAAACGTTGTCCTCCGGGAATCTCGATCATTTTATAGGCATCGAAATAAATTTTGTTCACGTTAAATAACGGATACTTGTTCGCGACGATGGTTGTAAGTTCTTCCGCCTGGTTGAGGTGCAGGTTGTTATTTTCGTCATCTGCTACAAAGGTGATGGTGTTGCGCCAGTCAGATTCAACAGGATAGGATTTTGACGAATAATGGATGATCTTGTCGACCATGTGTTGTGCCTGGTTGACATCTGAAACCGGAAGCCGGCCTATGCCAAGATCAATATTCCCGTTCGCTTCCATACCAGAATTGTCGGCCATGATGCCGAAGTAATCGTCGGTAACAAACGTTTTTGTTGAATTTAACGATTCGAGCGACTGAAAAGTGGGGATCATGTTGTTGTTGCCCGGAACCCGGTTTTTCGGGTCGTACGATCCGTCGCCGAACAGCAGCAGGTACCGGGGAAGGCTGGAGGCTGTTGCCTTGTCATAAACCAGTTTCATGTAATCGCGAATGGCTGTCGGATCGCCCTGCCCGCATGAGAATTCATTAAAAACCTGGGTCGAGGTAACCACCCTGACCGTGAGGCCGTTGTGTTGTCGGTGAAAGGCAGCCAGTTGTTCTGCCTGTGCACTGAAAAGAGGGTTTGTCACAATAACCAGATCAACAGGTTCATCTGCGTGGAGATCCTGGTTGGGTACCTGGCCGCAACACCTTACCGGGTAATAATAGGAACCGTCACAGGCGACAAATTCCCGCAGGCTGTCGGTATGCTGCCTGAATTTCAGGATGCCGTTGGTGAGCGTTGCCGCAATGGTTTTCACGCTTATGGGATCGGTGACATCCCAAACCTTCACGGTTGCGTTGGCATTTTTCAGTGCAAATTCGGAGATCTTCCCTGCACCCAGGCTGTTTAAATCCCTGAAGCGCATCTGGGGACCTACCCACTTCAGCAGGCGTGCACAATTCACTTCAATGTAGTTGAGCCAGCCAATGGAATTGACCTGTGGCAGATTATAGGTAAGGGTAATGGTTTGATCGGAAGAAGGGTTGGGTATGGATGTCTGTTTGAACTTTGAGAAACCTACCTGGGTAAATTCAGCCGGGTTTGAGGAATCAACATTAAGCGAATCAATCCGGGCACCATGTTGTGATATGATAAAATAGCTTGGTACCGGTGCATTTGCCGCCACTAAGGTCCGCAATTTGGCCGGAGTCGTACTGTCGGCGTTTGGGAAATAAAACGGGATGTCCCACGAATTACGCATATTGTTGAAAAATTCCCCGTACCAGTCTTTGCCTGATTTGATCAGGTTAAGCAGATCCAGGTCATGTAGCTGGTAATCGTCGAACCTGCCAGAAAGATAGGTTGGTGTTGCCGTAACTTCGGGCATCGCCTGGACACGCCGGCCCGGGGCAACGTCAATATTGAGGAAGTAGAACGTGGAATCGGAATAGAGGTTCCGCACGTGTGAAAAATACCTGTTGAACCCTTCATAACTCCATTTATCTGCTCCTTCGCCATAAAAGAGAATGTAGTCGGTTGAGTCAAAGTGCCCGTCGCCGCCATCGGCAACCTGGATGGAAACTTCCCGCAGATCATCGATCCGGGGGGTGGAATTTGTTTCGGGGAGCATCCCCGAGCCGTTGCCGAATAAACGGATCTTGCTTAAATCCAGTGATCCCGGGTCGATCCCCATTGATGTGAGGTCGTGGTAGGTGATCTGGTGTATCCCCCAGTTTGCGACGGCCAGTTTGAACCAGCGACCGGTTGAAAGTACCGAAGAACTTTTATGAGGCAATCCTGCCATGACAAGGACTGGCAAAAGAAGGAACAGCAGGGCGGAAATCGTTTTTCTGGACATGGTGCGCATGGTTTGCAAAAATATGCATTTAACGGATAACCACCAATTTTGACGTCAATCGTTTTGCCGCGCCGCCGGGGATCATCATTTGTGCCTGGTAAACATATAGCCCCGAGCTGATCTTTCGTCCATCATCCTGGGTACCATCCCATTGGACCGATGTTTCACGGTAACCCTGCGGGTAGAATGACTGGTGAAGGGTCTTGACAAGGCTTCCCGACAATGTAAAGATACGGATTTCCATTTCAACGGGTTGGTCTACCTGGTTGGTTTCCCATGTGAAGGTCGTATGGTCCTTCATGGGATTCGGGTAGTTGAACAAGTGCTGAAAGGCAAATTGTGCGGCGGAAACAACGATAAAATCGATGGTTGCATCCGTTGAATTGTTATAAATATCCCATACCTTCATGGTAAGCTGGTGAGGCCCGTCGGTCAGACCGCTGAGCGGGTAATTGATGGTTCCGCTCTTGTAGGTATCGAGATCCGAAACATAATAATCGTTCAGAATCAAGGGGTAGGTTGTTTTCTGATCTATCACGGCGGTAATATCATGCCCGATGCCATTCCCCACCGTATTCACACCGGAAGAATCGCTTACGTCGGCCAGCAACACGGGATCCTGGTTGGTGATCCCGCCCGAAATGAAGTTGCGGTCGTTCAGGAAGAGCGTAACCCGGGGGCCATGCGTATCCTGCGAAGCCTGGCTGTTGTATCCGCCAATCTGGATGTTGTCACCGTACCCGTTGGCGTCGGTTTCCGGGCTCCTGGCATAATAACTTATCTTCCCGACACCATATTGATATGCGATGTCCCTTGGAACGATAAACGTATAGCTGAATTTACCGTTAACCACATTGACTTTTCCCTTGTAAACCGGATTTTTCCGTAAGAAGAACTGCACCGGCGGCCCTTGCTGCTGATTTGCCTTTGTCCAGATTTCAGAAGATTTGTCATAGACTGTTGGAAAGACCGTCCCCGAAAAATCGTTAGCAAGCAGGCCCGTCGCGTTTCTTACTTCACCTGTAATGGTAACCACCTGTAAGGCTTTCAGGGTATCGGGAACCAGGGTGGGCGTTTGGGCGTTGATGGAGGTCGTAACCACCTGCAGGTCGGGATAGGCCATCTGCATAGCGGGATCTCCCAGCAGCACGAAGGCGTGAATATTGGCGGAACTGCCCATGTTGAGTTTTGCCGCAATCAGCAGGTCTCCCAGTTTCATGTAGTTTCCGTTGGTTTTTTTGAAAGCGTTGCTGTAAAAATTGACCAGCAACGATTTATTGGTGCCTGCATAGGTGAGCCGGGTGGTGGTAAAGAGTGCGATCCCCCCGCCATGCCCGTTGAGGAACACCCACTCCCCTGCCGAGGTGCGCTCAGGATCGTCGAACCGGCTGAATTCACAGGTAGCTGTGACAAAAACAGGCATGTTGGATGAATTTTGCCAGTTCTGGATATCCGGAACTTCCAGGATTCGTTCGTGCGCCCAGCCGACTTCTCCCCCGTGACCGACATAATTCATAATGAGGCTCCCTTTCTCCACCCGCTTGTTGATCACCGCATTCACCTCCGGGTAACGTGGCCCGCCGGGGGTTGATTCCATGGGATAGGCATCGGAGTAGATCTTGTCAATGTTGTAATCCTTGTATAAGTTTTCGACCGTTCCGGCCAGGTCTTCCGAGTCATTGACAAACATGTTCCCGCCGTCGTTCTGGTCATCGGCCACAAACGTAACCACATTCCGCCAGTCGTTTTTAACAGTATCGCTGCCCGAACAGTACAGAAGCACCTTGTCGACAGCCTGCCTGGCCTGTTCTGCACTTGAAACCGGGAACCTGCCGACGCCGATGTCGAGCGTACCGTTGGCCGACTGCCCTTCATTAGGATCCATCATGCCGAAATAATCATCGGAAACGAAGGAATCGGAGGGTGAAAGCGACTCGACCGATTCAAATGCCGGTACAAAATTGGTATTGTTCTGGCTGCGGTTTTTAAAATCATAGGAGGCGTCTCCGAACAGCAGGAGATACCTGGGTTCCTTTCCTGGTTCAGCCTTGTTGTACATCATCCTCACATAATCGCGAATGGCCGTGATATCCTGGGCCCCCGACGAAAATTCATTATAGATCTTGTCGGGCGTGGTGATAAATACCGATAAGTTGCTTTTTGCACGGTGAAATGCAGCAAGGCGTTCGGCCTGGTCAAGGAACGAAGGATGGCAAACAATAAGGTAATCCGCCGCTGGTGTGCCGTGGAGATCCTGATTCACCAGCTTACCGGTAAATTCGGGGGAATAGAAGGTTGCCCCGTCGAAGGCCATAAACTCCCTGAGGCTATCAGTCTCCAGCCTGAAAATGTAGTTCCCGCCTGTGAGGCTTGTCTCGATGCGGCTGATGCTGCCGCCATCGGTTACGTCCCATACCTGCAGGTTCTGGCCATTCCCGTTCAGGGTGTATTCGGTGACGCTATTGGCGCCTGTTCCTGCAGCCGAACGGAATGCCATTTGAGTCCCGCTCATGGTAAGCAACCGCTGTGCGTTGAGCTCAATGTAATTTAGGTAACCGACAGCACTTGCAGAGTATCTGTTGAAATTAAGGTTGATATCGATCAGGGGATTCGACGTATTAAAGGTAGCCTTGCCGGAACTTTCATGGGCATAATTGTCTTCAAAACCACCGGTGATGCCGCCGATATCGATAGAAGTCACGGCGACCCCCTGGGCGGAAACGACAAAGGAGGTATTGCCAACCGTTGATCGTGCCGCCACATCCGCAATGATGGTCACCGGCTTTATGCTGTTTATATTGGGAAAGTTAAATGAATAGTCGCGGCTCGTGGTCATGTCAAAATGCTGGTGATCCCACCATATCCGCCCCGACTTGATCAGGTTGTCTTCATCTTTTTCATAAAAGGCAAAATCATCAAAACTACTGGCCCCATAAGTTGACGGCTTGGTGGTTGAAGGTTCTGACCCCACGCGCTTCCCGCCCCCTTTGTCGGCGGTCAGGAAATAATAGGTCAGGTCGGAATAGATGTTTTTCTGGTGGTGGAACAAATGGTCCTGATTGTTGTAATACCATCTGTCGGGCGACTGTCCATAGAATAGTATATAATCGCCCGGATCAAAACGACCATCTGCTTCTCCTGAGACAAAAATCGCATTTTCCATCAGGTCGTCAACGCGTGGCGAAGCATTTGCTTCGGGCAGCATTCCTCCTCCGTTTCCATAAATACGCAGGTTCCGTGGGTCAATGGAAGCGACGTCGACCCCGGCCTTTTTCAGGTCGTCATAGGTAAGGCGGTAAATCCCGGAGGCCCCTACGGCAAATTTATACCAATTACCTGTGGCCAACACCGAATTGGACGCATAGGTATTCACAGATTTCAGTGACCCCGCGGCTTTACGCGAAGTAACTTCAAGTACAAGGGTAAACGATACCAGGCGTTCAAAAGATCCTGATGCCGGGTTACGGCGTAGCGGGACCAGCGAAACCTCCAGCGAGGATTTCTTCCTGGACACAGTTACTTCTTTAAATAACCTGATCTCCGTTGTGATCTTATCCACACCAGCCACCCTGGCAATGTCCTGATCAGCCACCGGATCAAATACCATGTTGCTCATGGACACCTGGCTTACCGAATCCCTGCCGGCATCGAACGGGAATGATTGCGTGAACACCGGCAACAGGCCGGATTCGGTGCGCAGCACGGAATTCGTGAACGACATTAACGCGAAACCGGTCGAACCATCGTTGCCGGCTTCCCGCAGTGGATTCCACGAAATGGTGCAGTTACGCTCTGTTCGTGATTCCTGGGCTTTTGCGGATATCGCAAAATTACTGATGAGAAGGATTGAACAGAGAACCGCGGTGAAATGCTTTTTTGTATACATCGGAGGGTTTCAAGGATTATAAAGAGACAAACTTTTCAACATAAAAGTTGATGCCAGCCAATAATATTAAAAAAAAATATATTTTAACACCATTTTTAACGTTAGGTGTTAGTTAATATTGTCATGGAGTGCTTCGGCATATCCGAAAAAATTGTAATATTGTAACGTATAATTAATCAGGATACAACAACCCTACATGGTCAGAAGATTTGCAATTATCTTGTTGTTTGCATTTCTGTTTTTTACAGGAAACACTTTTGCACAGGACCCTGAGTTCTCTCAATTTTATGCCAACCCGCTCTACTTGAACCCAGCCATGGCCGGGATCACGATCTGCCCGCGGGCTATCGGCAATTACCGCAACCAATGGCCCGGGATAGGAAAAGCGTTCAACACCTATAATTTTTCGTACGATCAGTATGTCGATTTTCTGCATGGCGGACTAGGCGTTTTGCTCACCGCCGACCGTGCCGGGGGAGGAAACCTGAATACGACCGTCATCAGCCTGATGTATGCCTATAAATTCAACCTGACGAGCCATCTGCAGGCAAGCGGGGGGGTAAAGGTCGGCTACTACCAGCGAAGGCTGGTATGGGAAAATCTTCGTTTCGAGGATATGATCGATCCTCAGGGCGGTTTCATTTTACCTACAGCAGAAAAGCAGCCTGACAATACCAGTGTAGGCGTCCCCGATTTTTCGGCCGGTGTCTTTCTTGGTTATGATGACCTTTTATACGGCGGCATTGCCGTTGACCATCTTTCGCAACCGAAGATCGGTTTCTATTCCGACAACGCCACGCAGCTGCCGATGAAATTTACCGTAAATATAGGTTCTGTCATTAACCTGCGTACCGACGGCAGCACAGAGGAAGACCGGGAATTCTCGATCTCCCCCAACATCCTTTACCAGCAGCAGTTCCAGTTTCATCAGCTGAACCTGGGGATGTACCTTACCATCGATCCGTTCGTGGGTGGGATCTGGTTTCGCCACAATTTCGAAAATGCCGACGCCATCATCCCCATGCTGGGAGTTCATTATAAAAATTTAAGGGTCGGATACAGTTACGATTATACGGTAAGCAAACTGAAAGGCGTATCAGGCGGGGCTCACGAAGTATCAGCTTCATGGCAGTTCCCGTGTGTTGAAAAAAGAAGGCATGTCAGGGCAATAAAATGCCCGCGGTTTTAGTTATTAGTTACGATGTTAATAAATCCTATTCATTGGTCATCGTAAACCTGCGTAAACTCGATTTAAAATTTGCTATTTTGGAGTAATTCATGTAGGTTTGCAAAAATTTTCTACGGATGAAAATCAACAGATTATTTCAGGTAAGTACGCTCGTTGCTGCCCTCCTCCTGGTTGGCGCATGTGCGAAGAAACAGTCTTCAAGCTCCACCGGCTGGGAATATAACAATTCCAAGAATGGCGGATTTGAAGTCAGGCCTTTTGCCAACCAGCAAACGGGGCCGGGCCTTGTTTTTATCGAAGGGGGTACATTTGCCATGGGAAACACCCAGGATGACGTAATGTTCGAATGGAACAACAGCCCGCGAAGGGTCACCGTCGCCAGTTTCTATATGGACGAAACCGAGGTGCGCAACCTCGATTATCTTGAATACCTCTATTGGCTTAACCGGGTTTATGCAACCGATTACCCGGCCGTTTACCGCAAAGCATTGCCCGACACGCTGGTATGGCGCGATAAACTGGCATACAACGAGCCCCTGGTGGAATATTATTTCCGTCATCCTGCCTATCGAAACTACCCTGTAGTAGGTGTAACCTGGGTTCAGGCCAACGATTACTGCCAGTGGCGTACCGACCGTGTCAATGAAATGCTCCTGATCAGGAAGGGAATCCTTTCAATGGACCCTGCCCAAAAGAATGAAAACAACTTCAATACCGAAGCCTACCTGGCCGGCCAGTACGAAGGGCTTGTTGCCAAGGCGCTGCCCGACCTGAACCCGAACGGAACCGGAACACGCAAAGTAAAGATGGAAGACGGGATCCTGCTTCCGAAATACCGCCTGCCGACCGAAGCCGAATGGGAATATGCAGCACTGGGTCTTGTTGGAAACACGCTGTTTGAAAGGGTTGTTGAACGGAAGAACTACCCGTGGAACGGCAGCTATGTCAGAACAAACGAATCGCGCTACTACGGAACCTTCATGGACAACTTCAAACGCGGTAAAGGCGACTACATGGGTGTTGCCGGCAACCTGAACGACGGTTCTGATGTCCCGGCAGCCTGCGGCTCATACTTCCCCAACGATTACGGTCTGTATAACATGGCCGGAAATGTAAGCGAATGGGTGCTGGATGTCTACCGTCCGTTAAACTCCTTTGAAGTTTCCGATCTCAGGCCATTCCGCGGCAATGTTTTCAAAACAGCTGTCCGTAATGCAACCGGCTCTCTGGAAGAAAAAGACAGTCTCGGGCATATCAGGTACCGCGACATCACCCCGGCTGAAGCCATGACGCGCAAGAACTATCGTAAAGCAGACAACATCAACTACCTCGATGGCGATTTTGCCTCAAATATCGACGCAACCCAGTGGAAAGACACTACCGCGAATCCAAATGCGACCAACCTCATGTACGAATATGGCATGAGTTCGCTCATCACCGACCATGCACGTGTTTATAAGGGAGGTAACTGGAAAGACCAGGCTTTTTACCTCAGCCCCGGCACACGCAGGTATCTTGATGAAAATGACGCTTCCGACGCCATTGGCTTCCGTTGCGCCATGACCCGTGTAGGCGGATCAATCGCCGGTAAATAAACAGGCTTAACGAAAATTCAAACCCCGTTTCTTGAACGAAACGGGGTTTTTTATTTATTTTGTGCTGACTTTTATTTCTCCCCATGACCGGATCAATAAACCATCTCTACGCCATTTTCCTCGAACACCCCGTGGTTTCAACCGACAGCCGGCAAATTATTCCCGGATCGCTGTTCTTCGCGCTGAAAGGTGATTCCTTCAACGGGAATAAATTTGCCGCCGGCGCCCTGGACCTGGGAGCCGCCTATGCCGTTATTGACGAAGCCGAATATGCACTGGACGAACGTTTTATCGTTGTTGACAACGTTCTTGAAACCCTGCAGGAACTTGCATGCCATCACCGGATGCAATTCGATATCCCGGTTATTGCGATTACGGGAACCAATGGAAAAACCACCACGAAGGAACTTACTTGTGCCGTTCTGTCTGAAAAATACAAAACACTTGCAACCAAAGGGAATTTAAACAACCACATCGGCGTCCCGCTGACCTTGTTGAAACTGACGAACAAAACAGAGATAGCCCTCATAGAAATGGGTGCAAACCACCCCGGAGAGATCGATTTCCTTTGCAGGATTGCACAACCCGGGTTCGGGCTCATCACCAACATTGGCAAGGCGCATCTGGAAGGGTTCGGGGGTTACGAAGGGGTCATCCGCACCAAAACGGAACTCTACCGCTTTCTTAAGGAAAAAAATGGCACGGTTTTCCTGAATAACCAGGATGAGCTGCTTGGAGAACATGCCATCGGCATGAACACCGTGACCTATGGAACGATCCCGGCTAATCCCGGGACTGCCCTTACCACCTCCGATCCGCTTGTGACCCTGTATCTCCGGTTCCGCGACGGCCAGGAACTGACGATCGAAACGAAACTTTACGGCCGGTACAACGAAACAAACATCCTCGCCGCTGCTTCCGTGGGCCATCATTTCGGCCTATCCCCGGGGCAAATTAAAGCGGCCCTTGAAGCCTACGAGCCCGACAACAACCGTTCGCAGGTAACCAGAACCGAAACTAACCTCCTAATCCTCGACGCCTACAACGCCAACCCCAGCAGCATGGAAGCGGCGCTTTACAACTTTGCCGCATCCGGCTATCCTGAAAAGGCGGTGATCCTGGGCGACATGCTTGAACTGGGTGCTTCAGCAGACGAGGAACACCTGCACATTATGGAATTAACTGACCGGCTTGGATTAACCAGGGTTTTCCTTATCGGCCCGGTGTTCACCCGTTTAAATACCCGTCGTGAAACCATGTGCTTCCACGACAGCGAACTGGCCAGGATGTGGCTCGAACATCACCGGGTAACAAACAGCACCATCCTGATCAAAGGATCCAGGGGAATCAGGTTGGAAAAAGTGGTTGATGTGTTGTAGGAAAAAATTATAAATGCCGTCATCTAAAAAAAAGGTGCTGTGAAATACAACGTGATCGGATTGATGTCGGGAACCAGCCTTGACGGACTTGATATCGCCTGCTGCGAGTTCAGTTTGGACGACCGTAGCTGGTGTTATAAAATCCGGTGTGCTGAGACCATTGCCTACAGCAGAGATTGGAAGAATACGCTTTCCGGGCTGGAATCGGCATCTGCCCTGGAATATGTCACCGCCGACATTGAATACGGCCACCTTTTGGGCATGCTTACCAGTGAATTCATTGCCCGGCACGGTCTTCAGCCAGGTCTCATTTCATCGCACGGGCATACGGTTTTTCACCAGCCAGGGAAACGGATCACCAGCCAGATCGGAAACGGGGCGGCCATCGCAGCAGAAACCGGGCTTCCCGTAGTGTGTGATTTCAGGACGCTTGATGTCGCTTTAGGCGGACAGGGTGCCCCCCTGGTTCCGCTCGGCGACCGGCTTCTTTTCGGAGATTTCGACTGTTGCCTGAATCTCGGCGGATTTGCCAACATCTCCTTTGAAATCGATGGCAGGCGAATTGCTTACGATATCTGTCCAGCCAATATTGTACTCAACCACCTCGCCTCCCTTACTGGCTGCGAATACGACGCGGGCGGGATGCTGGCAGCCGCCGGGACTGTCAACGGGCCGCTGCTTGCGCGACTCAACGACCTGCCTTATTACCGCATGACCCCGCCGAAATCGCTGGGAAAAGAGTGGGTGCTCCAGCACATTATCCACCTGCTGGAAACCGGCAGCATTTCTGCAAATGATCTTCTCGCAACTTTTTGCGAACACATCGCCGTCCAGATTGCATCAGCGTCAAATATGAAAAATAGTGCACGGATACTTGTCACCGGGGGCGGCGCATTCAATAACTACCTGATCAGCCGGATCCGCCATTATACGCTTCCTGAGATCGTCATTCCCGATGCGCTGACCGTTAACTTCAAAGAGGCGCTTATTTTTGCTTTTCTCGGGGTGTTACGTCAACGCCATGAAAACAACTGCCTTCAGAGCGTAACCGGCGCCTCACGCGATTCGTCCGGCGGTGCTATCTATTGAATAGTTCTGGCTCATGCCCTGTTTTGTATTACTTTTGAAGCCGTTAACCTTGTTCTCCTTGTCAATGCGGCATTTTTCACTTTTTCATAAATGACCTACCAGCAAACCATCAAGTATCTGTTTGAGCAACTGCCGATGTACCACCGGGTTGGTGCCCAGGCCTATAAAGCAAACCTCGACAATACCATCGCCCTGTGCGGTTTGCTGGGGAACCCGCAGGATTCATTCCGTTCGGTCCATGTCACCGGCACCAACGGGAAAGGATCCGTTTCGCATATGCTGGCATCGATCCTGCAGACGGCAGGTTTTCGCACCGGACTATACACTTCCCCTCATCTGAAGGACTTTCGCGAGCGCATCCGTGTCGATGGAAAGATGATCCGCAAAGAATCCGTGACCTCCTTTATCGGTAAGCACCGCGCTCAATTTGAAAATATAAAACCCTCCTTTTTCGAACTCACGGTGGGAATGGCCTTCGATTATTTCAGGGAGCAGCAGGTTGACATTGCCATCGTGGAAGTAGGGTTGGGCGGCAGGCTTGATTCGACCAACATCATCACCCCGGTGTTATCGGTCATCACCAATGTGAGTTTTGACCATATGCAGTTCCTGGGCGACCGGCTTGAACAGATCGCTTTCGAAAAAGCAGGCATCATAAAACCAGGAATACCGGTGGTGATAGGGGAAACACACACATCGACATCGGCGGTATTTCAGCAGAAGGCAGCAGCATGTACCGCGGATATCCTCTTTGCCGACCAGCTATACAATGTCGTAAACCTCCGCCATGTGCATCACCACGGCCAAAACCTGATGACCCTCGACATGGTTCGCGGCAGCCGGCTTTTCATGGAGCGCCTCGTCTCGCCCCTGGCCGGGTTGTACCAGCGTAAAAACATTGTCACCGTGATGGGGGCCTGCGAAGTGCTCCGGCGAACAGGGTTCAACCTTGACGATGACATCGTAAGGAAAGGGATCAGGAATGTAGTTAAAAACACCGGGCTGGCTGGCCGCTGGCAGGTACTGGGACATTCGCCGCTGACGATTTGCGATACCGGTCACAACGAAGGAGGGCTGACTGAGGTGATTGCGCAGATCGCACTCACCCCGCATGAGCACCTTCATTTCGTGTTCGGTGTTGTCAATGACAAGCACCTCGCCCCCATCCTGGCAATGCTGCCGAAAAATGCCATTTATTACTTTTGCAAACCCGACATCCCCAGGGGACTTGACGAACAACTCCTGCAGGAGCAGGCTATGGAAGCCGGACTCGCAGGTGCGTGCTATTATTCGGTGAACGCGGCAATGAAAGCCGCCCGGGAAAACGCCGGAAAAAATGATCTGGTTTTTGTGGGAGGGAGTAGCTTCGTGGTAGCCGAGGTGGTTTCAGCCACCTGAAATGAGGTGCAGCACATGCACATCATCCCCATCGCCAATCATTGCGGTGTCGTACTCCGTCTTTTTGACCAACTCCCCGTTGATCTTGATCACCAGCATCTTAAAGGTATAATTCTTATATTTCAGCAACTCCGAAACCGAAATCCCGTCTAAGGCAATGTCCTCCGGAATATTATTCAGCAATATTTTCATACTTTCACCATTTCACCATTTCACTATTTCACCATTTCACCATTTCACAACCTCGCAAACCAGGGCACAACATGTTGTGCCCCTACCCTGCTACTCATTCTCCAGCAAGATTTCCACCACCACATTCGCCTGCATATTGGCAACCATCCCAACCCTGGGTGCGATGGGCGGCAGTTCGGCGCTGATCTCCGACACCTCATCCCCGCAGATATAGACATTATCGGCCTTACGGCAATGGATGAGTTCGTTCATGCCCCACCCGGCCATGCCAAGGCCAACGACCAGCGGAACCGAGGGCATGACCGTCAGCATGGTTTCAAGCAGCATCTCCTTCTGGCCGGCAAGGTCGAAAGCCTCCACCACCACATCGCATCCTGCAAAGATTTCAGGAATGTTGACAGGTTCCAGCCGCAACTCATGACCAATTACGTTGACGCGGGAATTGATCCTGGAGATGTTGTCCCTGAGCGCAGTGACTTTCGTCATGCCAACCTGGTCGGTGAAATAATACTGACGGTTCAGGTTGCCCTCGCTGACAAGGTCGAAATCGGCAATGACGATTGTTCCCAGGCCAACGCGTGCAAGCGCCACTGCACAGTTGGAACCCAGTCCGCCACAACCGGCAATGCCCACTTTTTTTGTACTCAGTTTCTCTTTTATCTGGTCAAAGGTCATAAGCAACACGCTGTAAAGAGAGTTTCTGATCTGGCTTAATTAATATTATTGTAAAAAGAGTCTCTTTCCACCGGGATCCGTTTAGTCTCCGTAATCATGGCGATCATCTGCGAAACCGTCATGACAGGGTTCTGATCTTCAGCGCCGGCCAATGAATATATCCTCGTTGAATCGTTGATAGTGCCGTCGAGGTCATCAACGCCGAAGGAAAGCGAGATCTGCGCCAGCTTGCGGCCAAGCGCCGGCCAGTATGCTTTCAGGTGCGGAAAATTATCGAGGTAAATCCGCGACACTGCATACATTTTCATATCTTCAACCACCGAAACCCCGGCAATGGCCGACATGGCATTGTTCCCGCTGTGAAATTTCAGGGGGATAAAAGCATTAAAGCCACCCGTACGGTCCTGGAGTTGCCTCAGTTGTTCGAGATGATCGATGCGCTGCGCGTATGTTTCCATGTGCCCGTAAAGCATGGTGGCATTTGACGGAATTCCGAGTTCGTGTGCTGTTTCATGAATGGCAAGCCAGGTTTTTGCCGATGATTTCATGCCACAAATCTCCCTTCTGACGGTTTCATCGAAAATTTCGGCACCGCCTCCGGGAATCGACGCAAGTCCGCAGGATTTCAGGTACTCAAGCCCTTCCCTAATGCTCATCCCCGACTTGCCGATCATATAATCCAGCTCTACCGCCGAATAGGCCTTCAGGTGCAGCAATGGTCTTTCGGCCTTTATCCGGACCAGCAAATCGCCATAATAATAGATATCGCGGTCGGGGTGGACAGCACCGGTAATGTGCAATTCGTTCACATCAGGCTCCTGTACCCTCACCTTTTCCAGGATCTGGTCGATGGTCAATTCCCATTGTGTGGCGCTGAAATGGTGCGAATAGGAACAAAACCTGCATTTATTGACACAGATATTGGTTGGTTCAATATGGAAATTCCTGATATAACTCGCATTATCACCGTTTTTCACCTTGCGCACATAATCCGCAAGCATCCCCAGAAAACCAAGCCCTCCCTGAGAAAAAAGAATGACCCCCTCCTCCCCTGAAATCCTTTCCCGTGCCACGATCTTCCGCGCAATCTCCCTTAAAATACCCGGTGTTTCCACATAATCAACAACCGCCATCATTTCCTCTTCCCTCATCCCAAAAAAAATTAAAAAAATCACCAAATCTCCTTCATTCCTTCATCCTGCATTGTTTGAATTGTTTGCATTACCTGCATTGTCTGCATTGCCTGCATTGTCTGCATTGCCTGCATTGTCTGCATTGCCCTACTGCTTAATGATCTTCCCCCCAAACTGCCTCTCCCCGTCCGAAATCTTAACCAGGTACATCCCGCTGGCCAGTCCTGTCATATCAATCACGCACTCCTGATCCGGGACGTTGTTATATTCATTTTTAAATACCCTTCTTCCCCAGGTATCATAAACGATCACCCCGATCTTTTTCCCGGAGGAAGCGGTAGTTTTGAAATAGAGATTCCCTGCCACCGGGTTGGGGTACACAGTAACCCAGTCGGGCTGCAGGGGCTCGTCAACCCCGAGCGCCCAGCCATTCAGTGTCATTACATTTGAACTGGTCGGATCGAGCCAGAATTTTAAAACGTTGATGGAATCATACCCGTTTTTATCCCAGGAGTAAGCGAACTGCCCGTAGTAATCGGGTGAATTGAGATTTGCCGAATCGCATGAAGACTCGCCGCCGGTGAGCGTCCCAACCAATCTTCCAAGGTTGTCGAAGATAGGAGATCCCGACGATCCCCCCTCGGTGGTTCCATGGCCATGAGCAGTGCCTGACCACTTAACCATCCAGTGTGAAAGCAGGCTGCCGCCATTAAAACTCGATGACACAAGAGGATCGGTATAGGTCGAAATTTTCTTGATATCTCCCTCGGGATGATGAATACCGACACCGGAGGGGCTCGGTGTTACCGTTTCGCGGCTCCATCCGTTATAATAAACATTGTAGGATGCGGGTATATTTGAATTCAGCAGCACAAGGAAAAAATCGGAGCCCGAAGCCCCGGAATTCCCGCCATGAGCCAGCATTTTGCCTCCGGTGAGCGTCTTCGGAGTTGGTTCGCTGGTGGGGTTGGGACAACCAGTGCCCTCATAGTTAAAATAAAATATCCACTGGCTGATCTCCAGGGCTGTTGAAGAGGTTCCGCAATGATCGGCCGTAAGAAAATAGGGTTTTCCATCCATGCGTGTATTATTCACCATCGACCCGGTGCACCACACATCGCCAGTGGCTCTCTTGATTTGCACCCTGACTACGCTTTTTTTCTGTTTCTGCCACACATCGCCTTCCGCACAGTTGATGTTCACCTCGCATTTGCCCGCACCGCCAAAACCTGTTTTCATGGGCGAATACACCGAAATGCCACGGTAGGCGTAGGCAACTTCCGAAATATGCAGCTCGGGTAACGGGGCGCCTTCTTCCATATCATATTCGAGCGTAAGTTTATCACCATAAATCAGTTCGGTGGCAAAGGTTGAAAGTTTGCTGTTGTTTTCCGAGGTAAATGCCCCGATAAGCTGCGTCCTTCCCGGGTTGTAAACAAAAAGTTTTCCGCCTTCGGGCAACTTAAACCGGTCAAAGTAAAGGGTGAGGGCGAGGGCTCCTGCCGACTCGACTGTCAGGCGCCACACGCTGGTACCGTCGGGAGCCTTGCTCCAATTCCCGGCGGTAACAATCCCGAGGTCAACCGGGATGTTCAGTGCAAACCGGTAAGGGATTGGGTTCAGTTCATCTTCATGTTGCAAAACATCAACAGAAGGAGACGCAACCGTTATTACCGGCGAGGCATCGTTGGTCATGGCAAGGGCAAAACTCCGGGGAACCCCGCCCTGGCTTACCTGGGCATCCAGCATGCCAGGGAATGATAAACAAAAAAACGGGATTAGCACAAAAATTAGACGCAGTTGATGTTTCATACCTTAATGTTTAATTGATTATTGAGATTTTACGATTTACCCTGGTTGTTCCGTCAGTAACCTGCAGGAAATAAATTCCCCGCAGAATGTCATGTGTATCCAATGTTACTGTACCATCTGCAACCTTCTCAGTCCACGACCTGACCGGTTCACCCAGGCTGTTGATCATGGTAATCTCAAGGGATGACCGGATGGGGCTCCCGTATTTCAGGGTCAGATGATCCGAGGCCGGGTTTGGGTAAGCGACCAGCCGGCTGAGTGCAGGCAAATCATCCACCCCGAGAGATGACGTGATGGAGATGTCGTCGAGCATGAAGATGAACCCGTCGTTGGTGACGCATTGGATCCCGATGTACACATTCTGGCCGGTATAGGCCGAGAGGTCGTAGCTCTTCAGCGTCCAGTCGCCAGGCGACGATTCCGGCGTGGTGTTTACAGCGATAAAATCCGCAGGCGCCAGGCCGGTGGTGGATACGGCAACGTTGTAGGCTTCATAGCCGAATTGCGGATTGTAGGATTTAACCCAGAATTCGATCTTCGGGGATAGGCCAAGGCTTAATCTGGGTGAAATCAGCCACTTGTTGTTGGGATTCCTGGGCGGTGTGGAGGAGAAGCAGCAACCCAGTTTTTGTCCCGAGTGGGGCACCATGTTCACCAGTGGCGGGATGGTTTGGGCAGGGTTGAAGCAAATATATGCCATGGGATAATAGGCATTGGGAAAGGTAACCGATTGTATCCCGTAAGTATTTCCACCGCCGACATCATTGACGGTCCACGGATTGAACTGCAGGGAAAAATCAGCGACCGACTCAAAATCAAGCGACATGGACGAAGGATAGGCTGTCACCGATATATAGGATGTCCGGGTGATGGAATCACTGGTGGTTCCGTTGCTCACCTTCAGCTTCACCAGGTAGTTCCCGGGAGCGTTGTAACGGATTCCCGACGGATTCTGCAGGTTGGAGGTGGAGGGTGTTCCCCCGGTGAATGTCCATGTCCATGATGAGGGCGCCCCGGCCGACTGGTCGGAAAAATTAACACTGTCGCCTGCCATCAGGGAGGTTTTATCAGAGGAGAAATCAGCTGTAAGGGAAGATGATCCGTGTGTTTTCACCTCCAGGTCATCGATCATCATCAGGAAATGATCGTTTGAAACACAGTGAATGGCCACGTATACTTTCTGGTTGTTATACCCTGAAAGGTAAAAGGTCTTTTTTGTCCAGGTGAGGGTAGTCTGCAAAGGCTGGGGGCCTGATATCACGGTAAAACTGGCAGGGTTGTTGTCGGTCGCGGAGACCGCCACGGTGTAATTGTCCAGTCCATACAAATTGTTGTACGATTTTATCCAGAATGAAAAGTTGCCGTTGGCGCCAAGCTGGATCTGCGGTGAAATGAACCAGTCGTCGTTTGAAGGAGGGTTTGAGTTGAAGCAGGCGCCAAACCTGGCCCCGCCATGGGGTTGCATCGCCTGGTCGGATGCCATCGACGGGGTGACCTTGGCCGGGTTGAACGCCAGGAAAGCCATGGGTTGCGTCTGGTGCGGAAAGGTGTAATTAGTAATGCCGTAGGTATCGTGAAGGTCGGCATCCTTCACGGTCCAGTCGTTGAAAGTGAGCGAAAAATCAGCGACCGACTCAAAATCCATCACATAGCTGTCGGGTACCGGTATGGTTGGGGAGAGGTTGAAAATAGCGCCCTGCGATGAGTTGAAGTTATTGCTTCCCGGTGTGAGGCTGTTGAGGTAGAAATACCCGTTAAAGGCCCCGCCCTGCCCCCAGTTGAAATGAAAGAAATCGGCGCCCTGGTAGCCGTCACAGATAAAATAACTACCCTGGGAACCTCCGTTTCCGCCGTGGTATACCAGCGGATGCGATGCATCAATCTCCTGTTTCAGCATGGCAAGCCATTCTGTGGAAGTGAAGGTCGCCTTCCATTGCCATGCAGCGTTTACCGGGTATCCGAAATACTTGATAAATGCAGAGTCAATCAGCGTGGAATCGGAACCGGAAACGGTCACGCCAAAATTCATGTTTTGCGCAATCCCGCACTGGTATATCAGGGTAGCAACATTGTCGCTGGTGGAAACGACCGAATCAGGCATGGCGCTGTAGTTGTAATTGGATGCACTGAAATTGGCATATTGAATGCCATACTGCGGATGAACATAGCCGTGTTCCCCGGTTCCATGTGCAGGGTATTTATAGTATTTCATGATCTGAGCCATCGCAACTGCCCCTGAACCTGCAAGTGCATGCAGGCAGGTACCCGAAGCCGTGACATCTGAAGGGCAGAAGGCATTGTAAAAACATCCCTGGTCCCATCGGGTGGTGATCAGCGGGGAGATATCCAGTCCTGATTTCAATGGAATTGGCGGGGAATACAACAGGTCCTCCCATAGTTTCCTGACCTGGGCAGCCTGCCTGTCAGGGCCGGCCATTACCATCAGGATCTCCTGCTCCATTTCCTGCAAAAACCCGGTTAATGCCAGGGGAACTGGTGCCCCGGGTGCCTGTTTTTCAAATGAATACCCCAGAACGGGCGGTATGCGATCGTCGGCCGCAACCACGATAAATCCCTGGTCACCAGCAAGCTGAAAATGGTAATACAACCTGAACTTTTGTTGTTCGGATACCTGCCCTCCAAAACCAGCCGGCGAAATATCGCAAGAGGGAACCAGCCCGGCCGGCTTTCCGTTGCGGATGCAGAAATTCAGGGCAACCTGACGCGCTAAGGAGAGGGGAACGCCTGCACTCCGCACCATCAGTGGCAACAAAAGAGCGAACGCGATCACCGGCAAAATTCTCCTGGTATTCATAGATGCAAAATTACAATTTGAAAATACAAAGGTAATGTTTTCAGATATGGTAAAAAAAGCTACTTTTATACCCTGATTAAAAATCGCTGCAATAACAATTTTTTCTATGACCCAGACGACAACCCTGAAGAAAGACCCACCTGCACTTTTACGGTGGATCGTGCTGATTTTCATCAGCCTAGCCATGTTCGGCAACTACTACATTTATGACTGCATAAGCCCGCTGGCTGATGTGTTAAAGGCTCAACTTCATTTTACCGACAAAAACCTGGGCCTTCTCCAGGGAATATACAGCATTCCGAACATATTTATGGTTTTGATCGGGGGCATCATCATCGACAAAATCGGGACCAAGAAAGCAGTCCTGATTTTTGCCTGCCTGGTATTCATCGGGGCTCTGTTCACCACCATCAAGGGTGACATTGTTTTCATGGCCACGGGGCGGTTGATTTTCGGGCTCGGCGCCGAATCGATGATCGTTGGCATCACGACCATCCTTGCCCGCTGGTTCAAGGGCAAAGAGCTCTCCTTTGCATTCGGTCTCAATCTCACCATTGCGCGACTGGGTTCATTCCTGGCACTAAACTCCCCGACCTGGGGAAAATCACTGTTCGCCGACTGGCAGAAACCCCTGTGGGTCGCTGTCGGGGCAGGCGTTATCGCCGTGGCAACCCTGGCAGTTTATTACCTGATCGATATTTATTCAGAAAAAAACTATGCACTGCAGAAAGAAGGCAACCAGGACAAAGTTGTGCTGAAAGACCTTTTCAAATTCGGTAAATCATTCTGGTTCATCACCCTGCTTTGCATCACGTTCTATTCGGCCATGTTCCCATTCCAGACTTTCGCCGTAAAATTCTTCAAAGATGTACATCTCGCAGGATTCCCTGATGATGTGGCACGCGGCATGGGCGGATTTCTTTCGAGTCTGCTCACCCTGTCTGCCATGATTCTTACCCCGATGTTCGGGTTATTATCCGATAAAATCGGCAAGCGATCGCTCCTGATGATGTTCGGGTCGCTGCTGATCATCCCGGTTTACCTGGTAATGGCGTATGTAACCCGTGCCGTTGCCCTGCCGCCATCCGTCATCAGCATTTTTACGGCATCCGACCAGAGTACCGGATTTATCGGGGGCGTTGTTTACTTTGGGAACATGATCAGTGCACTGTTTACCTATTTTCCAAACATTGCCATCCCGATGGTCATCATGGGCATTGCATTTTCACTGATCCCTGCAATCATGTGGCCCTCTGTTGCACTCATCGTAGACCATTCAAAACTTGGCACAGCCTACGGACTGATGACGATGATCCAGAATATCGGGCTGGCAGGTTTTAACCTGTTAATTGGCTGGGCCAACGACAGTTCGGGCGCGAGTGCCGCCAACCCGGGCGGTTATCACCTGGGGATGTGGATATTCAGCAGCCTGGGTTTCTTCGGGTTGTTTTTCGCCTTTATGCTCAGGCGGAATGAAAAAGGCCCCAATGCCCACGGCCTGGAATACGGAACAACATACAACCAAAGGCCAAAGGAATGAGGTTACTGCTTGTTGCAGCCACGGTATTTGAAATCAGGCCGTTCCTTGAACGGTTGCCGCTCACAGGCAGGCAGGATGAGCAACTTTCGACCTACCAGTACAAAGATGTCACCATCGACATATTGATTCCCGGCGTGGGAATGGTACCTACTGCATTCTTCCTGGGCCGTAAGCTGGCTGTTCAGCATTACGATATGGCCGTCAATGCCGGGATTGCAGGCACCTTTAACCGGGCCCTTCCACTCGGTTCGGTTGTAAATGTTACCGAGGATTGTATCCCCGAACTGGGGGCTGAGGACGGGAATAAATTCCTTTCTGTTTTTGAACTCGGTTTGGTTGATCCTGATGTACTCCCTTACCGGGGTGGAAAGCTGCTCAATGAACCGCTCAATGAACTCTCCCCTGCGAGATCAGCACTGATTGAAAGTTTGCCAAAGGTGAAAGGGATTACCTCCAATACCGTTCGCGGAAACCTTCAGAGCATCGAAAGGATCAGACAGCTGGCCATGGCAGATATCGAAAGCATGGAAGGGGCCGCCTTTATGTACGGATGCCTGTCGGAAAAGGTTCCCTGCCTGCAATTAAGAGCTATCTCAAACTTTGTTGAAGAACGCGACAAATCACGCTGGAACCTTGCCCTTGCCCTGAAAAACCTGAACCGGCTTTTATGGGAAATTGCAACCTCGCATTCCTGACGGGATTGACCAACCTCTTTTATTCCGTTGATATTTATTAAGGTATATCCTTACAAATCTCATGTTAATTTATTAACAGAAGAGTAGATTTGTTATTAACTTTGAATCCAAATTACCAGGCTCATGCTGACCCTCGCCATCTCCCCCTGCCCCAACGACACTTTTATCTTTGACGCAATCATTCACCACAGGATTGACCTGGAAGGACTTACTTTTAATTTCCAGTTGCACGATGTGGAAACGCTGAACCACATGGCCATGGCCGGCGGAGTGGATATGATTAAAGTCAGTTTTTTCACCTACCTGCTGCTGCAGCAGAATTTTGTGTTGCTTGACTCAGGCAGCGCCATGGGATTTGGCAATGGTCCCCTGCTGATCAGTAAAAAGGAATATTCACTTGATGATCTTCCCGGGCTTACTGTGGCTGTTCCGGGTCAATATACCACCGCCCACATGCTTTTCAGGATTGCCTCCCCCGGCGTAATGAAAAAAGAGTTCATGCTTTTTTCCGAAATTGAGGATGCCATCCTTACAGGAAAAGTCGATGCAGGTGTGATTATCCACGAAAACAGGTTTACATACGAACAAAAGGGGCTAAGGAAAATCATCGACCTCGGGCAATACTGGGAAAAACTTACAGGTTCGCCCATCCCCCTCGGGGGCATTATCGTCCGCAAGGGTCTCGGATATGATGTTATCAACAAACTCAACCGTATCATGTTTCGCAGTGTTGAATTTGCGTTCAAACACCCGGAACTGGCCATGCCTTTTGTTAAGCAGCACGCCCAGGAGATGGACGAGGAGGTGATGAAAAAACATATCCGGCTGTATGTCAACGAAAATACCCTTAGCCTTGGTACTGGCGGCAAAGTGGCACTTTCAAAACTACAAACGATTGCCAGGCAGAAGGGGTTGATTAGTGATCCGGAGGCCAGCGAGGTAGCGAAATGGTGAAATGGTGAAAATTAAAAAGTTTTGAGGTTTGGGTTCTGAAATAAAGCAAAATTTTCCATCGGGGAACCTGACGGTTTCAGTGGTTGGCGAGACGCTTCGTTCGGCGATTGAGGGGGGATTTATCAGGGAGGAAGATACTGCTGTCATTTTTTTTGATCTTGGGTTTCTTGAAACCCGCCTCCGATACCTGGAATCCTGTTTTCCGCAATGCGCCCTTCATGGTCTTGCCATCAAAGCAAACCCTTTGCTGCGGGTCATGGAGCATGTTAAAGGGATGATCCCCAATGCAGGCGTTGAAGCCGCCTCCATCGTTGAGGTTGCCATGGCCATCAAAGCCGGCTACCAGTCGGGCCGGATTGTCTATGATTCTCCGGTTAAAACCTTACCGGAACTTGAGTTCGCCCTTAAAACAGGGATCCATATTAATGCCGACAATCTTTCGGAACTTGGTCGCATTGCGCAACTTCATACCGCTTTGGCAAGCCCGTCTGATTTCACGGGTTCGGTCGGTATAAGGATCAATCCGCAAGTTGGGGTGGGAACCATCCTCGAGTCGAGCGTTGCCGGGGAGTATTCTAAATTTGGCATACCCATCCGATACAGGTACGCCGAACTCGAACAGGCCTTTCTCACCTATCCCTGGCTTACAGGAGTACACCTCCACGTAGGTTCCCAGGGCTGCCCTATGGAACTCCTGCTTGATGGTATTGGCGTTTTGTATGATTTCGTTATTAACGTCAATGAAAAACGAAGGAAGTCAGGAATGCCTGCCGTCTCAGTTTTTGATATCGGCGGCGGACTGCCCGTCTCCTATAAATCAGGAACCCCTCCCCCGTCGATGCAGGACTATGCCCGGCACATTGCCACTCAGTATCCACTCCTGTTCAATGAAAAATCCTTTAAGCTGATCACCGAATTCGGACGATGGGTTTATACCAATTCCGGCTGGACTGTCAGTCGGGTGGAATACGTAAAACATGATCCCGGAATCAATACGGCCATGCTCCATGTGGGGGCCGATCTCTTTGTGCGCGAATGCCTGAACCCGCGCGACTGGCAGCACGAATACTCGGTTTTTGACCGGTACGGCGCTGTTAAAACAGGTTGCGATGACCAGCCGTACAACCTTGCCGGCCCGCTCTGCTTCTCTGGTGATATTATTGCTAAAAATGTCCCCCTGCCCCGGATTGAGGAGGGCGATTATGTTGTCATTCACGATACCGGCGGATATACCTTCAGCATGTGGTCCCGGTACAATAGCCGTCAAACCCCCAGGATCCTCGGCTATAAAGAAAACCTCTTTGAAATTCTAAAAGAACGCGAAACCCCCGAAGACCTCCAAAAATTCTGGAAATAATTCGTCCCACGTCCTACGCCCCCCTCTCCCCCTCAAACTGGTCATCCTTGTTCTTGAACAACACGTTGAAGGTTGTCAGGCTTCCATAAATTCGTGTGATGTACTGCTGCATCTCCACCTTTTCCTGGTCGGTGAGTTCACTGGCATTGAGCTTCTGTTCCAGTACGCGCAAGCGATCACGCACCATCACGATCTTATGAAAAAAAGTCTCCATCGGAACTTCTTTCTCCTTGAGTCCGGGCTCACCTGGAACCATGATGAGTTTTCCCCCGGTCCATTTGATGCCCAGGGGAACAGGGTCATGCAGGTCGCTGAATCGCTGTAACACGCGGATAAGACTCTTTTCAATTTTATCGTAGGTCATCATATCGGATGAAGTTTCAACCGCCTCGATCGTTTCAAGCCCGTCGTAATCGCGGAGGATTTTCCGGGTTCCATGTTCGATAAATGTGATCTCATAAGCATCTGAGCGCACCTGGATAACGACTCCTTTGCCGAACTGCGGGTGTTTTACCCTTGAACCTATGCCTAACGTTTCTGCCATAATTTCAATTTATGCTTTCTCACACGACAACTCAATTCTGTCTATTTTGTTTTGACACACCTTACCGCGAACCCTGTCATTTTATCATTGGTTCCAACGGTGATCTCCTTGCGTCCATGAGCAAAGATCACATTTTTGGCAACAGAATCGTTGACTTTAACCGACGACCAGCAGCCACCCCAGTAGTTGATCCCTATGCAGGAGCCATCAGGATGCCTGACACCCCCAAGGAGTGTAGAATAGGGCGCCGTTGCGGGAGCGTCTTCATGCCCGCGAACCTTCACCACGGTATCCATGGCGAGCATTTTAAATCCCGCTTCATCCACGCCACCCAATGTCTGGATCAGAGAGCCCCATTCCTTATCAGAAGGCACATGCCAGCCCTTCGGGCAGGAAGCCTGCGCTGTTTTCCAGTTGTAAAGCCTTCCGAACGTCAGCATGAAAGCCGAATCATTGTTGTACCCCCAACTCCCGACCTTGGCATCGAATTTCAGGTTTTGGGCCATCCAGGTCAGGTTGCCTATTTTTACCCAGGCATATACGCGGTTGTCGCGCGTGTCGATAAAGGTTCCTTTGGTTTGTGCCTTCAGGAGGCATGGAAAAATAATCATGCTGATCAACAGGATCATTGCAGCACGACAGCCCGGGATAAAAGTTGATTTTTTCATGGTTGATTTGTTAATTTGTTTGTAAAAGTAGTCAGAAAATTACAAAACATCACAATTTACAGTTAGTTTACCTAATTTTGTGAAAAACACCCGGAACATATGATCGTAGTTACAGGCGCAGCAGGTTTCATTGGAAGTTGCATGGTTAGCAAACTCAATAACAAAGGGTTCAGGGATATTATCCTGGCAGATGATTTTTCAAAAACCGTGAAAAACCCGAATACCGCGCATAAAAGTTTCCTGGAAAAAGTTGAGCGGAACGTGTTTTTTTCATGGCTTTCGCTTCATGCAAAAGAGGTTGAATTTATTTTTCACCTTGGTGCGCGTACCGACACCACCGAGTTCAACATGGCTATTTTTGACGAACTCAACCTCAACTACTCCAAAGATATCTGGAATGCCTGTTGCAAATACCGGATCCCGCTGATCTATGCTTCATCCGCGGCCACCTATGGCGATGGTTCGCTTGGATACAGCGACCTGGATTCATCCCTGAGCTTTAGCCTGACCCCGCTAAATCCTTACGGCGTCTCCAAAAATGAGTTTGACAAATGGGTTTTACAGCAGGAACAAACCCCTCCATATTGGTTCGGGTTGAAATTTTTTAATGTTTTCGGCCCCAACGAATATCACAAGGGAAGGATGGCTTCGGTGGTATACCACGCCTTTAACCAGGTGGACAGGCGGACAAGTGAACAGGGAAATAGTATGGTAAGGCTGTTCAGGTCGCATAACCCGGAATATAAAGACGGAGAACAGCTGCGTGATTTTATTTATGTAAAAGATGTCACAGATGTCATGTATTTTCTGATGAATCATCCTGCCGATTCGGGGATCTATAATCTTGGCACCGGGAACGCACGTACCTTTCTTGATCTTGTCAATGCAGTTTTCGCAGCCCTCAACCTCCCCCCTGCCATCGAATTTATCGACACCCCGGCCGATATCCGCGACAAATACCAGTATTTCACGCAGGCCGGCATGCAGAAACTTCGCGAAATCGGCTATTCCCGGCCTTTTTATTCGCTGGAAGATGCAGTAGAGGAGTATGTGCAGGGATACCTGGTGGAGGGAGGGGTTTATTAATATTTACGATTTACGATTGACGATTGACGATTGACGAATGACGATTGACGAATGACGAAAAGTTTTCTTTCTTTTCATTTACGGAAGTGTTATTCCTGAAAATTCCGGAGAAAATTTGCCGTCTGTGAAAAAAATAACAACAACTCCCTGAGTATCTGCGATTTTACAAAAGTTAAAAAACGTTAATTTTTTTGAATTAGCCAGATATAATAATTATTAGCATATCTTTGATACCCTGTTGTGGAATAACGGCTGCTGTACCCGGGCAGCCAGTTTTAATAACATTTTATGGCAAAGATAGACTGTTGACGAATTAACTATCAGACGTATAACCTGCCGGAAAGTCACAGTATATTATATATATTCAAGTCCCATATATACTTACCTAACCAAAAAGTTAACCACCAACAAACCAAATCGTATGAGAAAAATTCTACTTTCTTTATTATTCCTGATTGCTGTCCATTGCTTTTCTTTTGGTCAGACAATCTTTACACAGAATTTCGAGGCGACATGGACGATTCCATCGAGCCTTAGCCCGGCCTGGTCAGGGACGACCACCCCGGCCGATAATCAATGGCAGCGGGATGATTATACCACCGGATGGACCAGTGCTACAGGTGCCTATACACCGGCCGGAGCCAATTCGACACTCCATTCCGCCAGGTTTCACACCTATGATGCAGCTACAGCAACTACCGGTGATTTTATCACCCCCGTGATCAACCTCTCAGCATACACAGCTGGGGTTGTAGTAGTGAAATTTTACTATATCAATACCTCGGGCACTGATGTACTGAATATTTATTCTTCCAACGATGGAGGAACCACATGGTCAGCCGCTTTGAGAGCGCCGCTTGGCGTTTCGGCCGCCTGGACCGAATATACCACCACCCTCCCGGGTAATTCCGCAACAACAAAAATTAAACTTACCGCAACTTCCGATTATGGCGTCACAGATATCGGTGTTGATGAATTCCGGGTCCTTAATCCCATAATTCCCGCTCCTCCCATTAATTTTACCACATCCGTCGTCACCCAATCAAGCATGACGGTAGGCTGGACAGACAACTCCAACAATGAGGTCGGGTTCAGGGTTTATAAATCGACTGACCAGGTTACCTATACCCAGGTTGGCACAGATATCACCTCCACTTCCGTTGCTACAACGGGGACGCTTTATTCACAGCCGGTTACAGGTTTAATTGCCGGCGTTACCTATTACTACAAGGTTGTTGCCTATGCCGATGCAGAGTCTGCCTACCTGACGGGATCACAAACAACGCTGCCTCCAACCCCGAGATGCGGCAATAAGACGGTTGGACCGACAGGCGATTATGCTTCGCTGACTGCCGCATTTGCCGACCTGGCTGCAAACGGAATCTCGTGTCCCGTAAACCTGATCCTGCAATCAACCTATGTTTCAACAGTTGAGACATTTCCTGTTACCGTGAACCCGATCCCGGGTACCAGCGCTTCACAAAAGGTTACGGTTTACCCTTCTGCCACCGGTCTTTCGGTAACCAGCGGCAATGCCACCGGAACCTTAAACCTGGCAAACTGCAGCTATGTTGTCTTTGACGGCAGGGTTAATGCTTCGGGAACCACGAAAGACCTGGTGATTGAAAACACAAACACCACCGGATATGCGGTTCAATTCGTTAACGGCGCTTCCTATAACAGTTTCCAGTATTGTATTATCAAAGGAGCATCGACCTCCCTGGCGAACGGAACGATCACCTTTGTGGGAACTACTGGTGCCACAGGCAACAACAATAACCTGGTTGACAACTGCGAAATCAGGAACAGCCTTACTTACCCGGTATACGCTATTTACTCATCTGGATCAACAACTCCTTCTGCTTACAACAGCAACAATACCATATCCAACTGCCTGATCCATGATTTTTATGCTTCAGCCGGGGGCAACCCAATCGGAGTCGGTTTATTTGCCGGTTCAACCGGATGGACCATCAGCGGCAACAGTTTTTATATGACTACCGTCCAAAGCCCCACAGTCGCTGTGGGCTATAACGTAATCTTCATTGCCGCGGGCGACGGATACAACATCATAAACAATTATATCGGCGGTTCCGCTCCTAATTGCGGCGGTACGGCATGGACCCTGAGTGGGAACGGCACCCCCCCGACCATTGCCAACTTCATTTATGCCATCCGGTTCCAAACCGGGGTATTGACCATAAACCCCAGCACGATCCAGGGCAACACCGTTGCAAACATTCTTCTTTATACCAACCCGAATGCAGCGTCGATCTCTTTTACCGGTTTGCTCTCAGTAGCAGGTATCCAGAACATAAGTAACAATACCATTGGTTCGGCTACCGGCACAGGATCGATCTCGATTTCGGTTGGTAATGGGGCTTTTGCATCAACTTACGAAGGGATCGATTTCAGGGGAATGTACGGCAACGTTACCAACAATACCTTCGGCTCTTTCAGCATCACGGGTGCTGCCGGTTCAACATCCACCTACACGCTCACCCTGCGGCCCATCTCGGTGACCCCGAGCGTTCAGAACGGCATCGCCAGCGTAAGCGGCAATCTCATCGGCAGCCTCACAACGGCCAACAGCATCCAAACACCTGCGATGACGAACCCCCCGGTACAGCTCCAGGCCTTCTTTATTTCCTCCATCGGATCAGGCTCCATGTCGGTTGCCAATAACACTGTAGCCAACATCAACAACCTGAGTTCATACAACGGATCACATATTGTCGGGATCTACAGTGCAGGAACAGGCCTTCCGAATGTCCTCAGCGGCAACACCATCCGCGACCTGAACACTTCATCCACGAATACAACTATTGCAGGGATCGCCTCCCTGGTAGGGATTTATTCACTCAACTCGGTTCCAGGATCGATTATCCGCTCGAATCTCATCTATAACCTTACCAATACGGATGCCGCAGCTGCAGCAGGGATTAATGGGATTTATACCGGTCACACAGCCGGGAACCTACTGATCGAGAAAAACTTTATCCATAATATCGGGATGGCCACAGCCAGCGCTACAGCTCAGGTTACCGGGCTATACCTGACCAATGGCGGTACTTATGTCACAGTGAAAAACAACATGGTCCAGCTTGGTGTTAACCCTGATGGTTCTGCAAATACATCAAGTTGCATCATCAATGGCATTTATGAGAGCAGTGCAACAGTCGACAGTATTCTGAACAACAGTGTGTATATCGGCGGCGCCCCGGCGGCAGTAACCACCGGCAATACATATGCTTTCAACAGCGTACTCACTCCTTCGCTTTCCACGCCAAGGGTCTGCATGAACAATATCTTCTACAATGCCCGTTCAGGCGGTTTGACCGGAAAACACTACGGGATTAAAATTGCCGGCACCACGATCTTCCCACTGGGTGTGACCAGCAATTACAATCTTATCATTGCCAACGGTGCTACAGGAGGAACTTTCGGCAGTTTCAACGCAATTGATCAGCCTGTTTTTGCATCCTATAAGAATGCTACAAATACTGAAATGGCCAGTGGCAATGCGGATCCGAATTTTGTTGCACCCAACGGCAATACAGCCACTGCCAACCTCCACGTTCAGAGTCCAACCCCCATTGAGGCGGCAGGAAAAGCACTTACCAATGTGACGGATGACTTTGACGGTGCTGCAAGAAGTGGCCTGACCCCAACCGATGTAGGCGCCGATGCCGGTAACTTCACCCTTTCGGCCGATGTGTTCGGACCCAATATCAGCTATGTCCCCATGGGCAATGGTACCACGGCCAACAGGGTATTGACAAACTGGGCAACGATCACCGACAATGTGGGCGTTTCTATAGGCGCAAACCTCCCCAGGATCTATTTCAAGAAATCGACCGATGCGGATGCGTTCGTAGGTAACACAAGTGCCGATAACGGCTGGAAATATGTTACAGCAAGCAACACCACCAGCCCGTTCAGTTTTACCATTAATTACGGTATCATCAACACAGGCAGTGTGGTGGCAGGCGACATCATTCAGTATTTTGTCGTGGCACAGGATGCCGCCAACAACCTCAGCTCAAACTACCTGATGGCCGGAGCAAGCGCCAACCCGCCGGTACAGAACATCAATGCAAGGCCTGCGAATTTCCAAACCTACACCATTGTTACAGGTTCAATTCCAACCACCATCACCGTTCCCGGCACCTATGCAACCCTCACCAATACCGGCGGTGCTTTCGACATGATCAACCAGGGAGTGCTGGTTGGAAATACCACCATCAACATCACCGCCGACCTTGTTGAGCCGGGAACTATTGCCCTGAATGCATGGGCAGAAGATGTTCCCGGGGCAAACTACACCCTTACGATCAAACCGGATGCCACCACCCTGCGCACCATCAGCGGTACTGCTGTTACTTCAGCAACTGCGATGATCAGGACCAACGGGGCCAGCCGCTTCACCATCGACGGGCAGGCCGGGAAATCCCTGACCTTCCGCAACACCAATGCCACCGCCGGGAATACCGGTCCGACCATCCAGTTCAACAACGGGTCGCAGTCATGCTACCTTAAAAACTGCACCATTGAAAATAACGGTACGACCACGACTTTAGGTACTGTCAATATTGGTGCAACAGGTGTCAACATCGTCGAGATCAACGGGAACAACATTGGTGACGCAACAGGCGGCACGACCGGTGTTCAGACAACAGGTATTTATAATTCCAGTTTCCTCAATTCCCTCAGGGTGATCAACAACAACATCTATAACTTTAAAAACTATGGATTGTATTTCACCACGGTGGCCGACGGCGCTGTAATTACCGGCAACAGCTTCTACTATAATTCCGCAACGGCATCCACCGCAGCGCAGTATGGTGTCTACCTGATTGGAAGCACGAACAATCACACGATCAGCAACAACTATTTTGGTGGCCAGGCCCCGTTATGCGCGGGATTACCATGGACCAACACCTCAACCAATGCCATTTACGGATGTTACCTGACCGTTGGTGTAGCAACACCGACTACAATTTCGGGCAACACCATTCAGAATTTCAGCCTCACCAATGCCGGTGCAGCCAACCTCTATGGAATTAACTTCACCGCAGGGGTCTTAAATATCCTTAACAATACCATTGGAAGCACCACAGTGCCGGGTTCAATTACCGGAGGTGGAAACGCAGGTTACCTCTATGGAATTTACGGTGCTTTGTCGGCCACTGCCGCCTCCAGCATCCAGGGGAATATTATTTCAGGAATAAACTACAACAATACGGCATTTACAGGGGCTTTATACTTTATGGGCTTTACCGGTACCGGGGCGTGGGTTAAAGTCGGCAATGTTACACCCAACATCATAGGAAGTAATACCGTGGCAGGTTCCATCACCTTTGCGGGAACAGGTTCCCTCTGGGGTATCTATTGTACCGCAACCAACCCTGGCAACGCCATTGAAAACAATATTTTCGGGAACTGGACCATGACAGCAGCAACGGGTTCGCCTTACGCGAGGGGGATGTACGTTTATTCTGCCAATGTGAAGAAGAACAAAATTTTCAATATTACCTGCACAAACGCCGGAGCAACGCCATACATCTATGGTATTTATAATTATGGCGTAAGCGGCGTCACGAATGAATACTCCAACAACCTGATTTCCCTTGATGGTGGAGCAGCAACCAATCCGATTATTTACGGTTTTTATGACGGCTCCTACTCCACATCCTTTTACAACCTGTACTATAACGATTTCTACGTTAGCGGACCTGCCACAACCACCTCGAACACGTATGCTTTTTACCGTAGTGTTGCGGCATTCTACACGCTCAGCGATAACATCTTTGCAAATAACAGGGTAGCCGGCGGTACAGGAAAACACTATGCTGCTTACATCTCGTCGACAGGCACATGGAGTTCGAATTACAATGATCTCTATTCCGCATCAGGCATGCTCGGTTATTACAACGCGGCCGACCAGGCCACCATGGCTGCATGGAAAACCGCAACCGGCGGCGATGCCAACTCGCAGAATGTCGATCCGCAGTTTGTTTCTGCAACCGACCTGCACACGGCAAAAGTTGAACTGAACAACGCAGGCACCACTGTTGCCGCCGTCACGACCGACTATGCCGGGGTGACCCGCGCCACCACGCCCGATATCGGAGCCTATGAATTCACCGTTGCCCCTGTGGTTGTTACCAATGCCGCAACCGGCGTGACCAATACCTCCGGCGTTATAAACGGGACAATAACCGCCAACAATGAAGTGGTTATTACTTCATTTGATTATGGACTGACCATTGCCTACGGTTCGAACGTTGCCGCTGTTCCATCGACTGTAACGGGAGTTGCTCCGACGGCCATCACCGCCACGATCACAGGTCTTTCATCCTGTCAGACTATACATTACAGGGCCAGGGGAATGGTTGGAGGAACACCTTACTTAGGATCGGATATGACTTTCACAGCGCTTTGTCCCCCTACCATCGTAACAACCTCAGCAACAGCCGTGACCACAACTACAGCCACACTGAACGGGACTGTGAATGCAAACGGATTTGCCACAACAGTATCGTTTGACTATGGTTTGACCGTGGCATACGGAACAAATGTTCCGGGCGTGCCTGTAACCATTTCAGGCAGCACCGTGCAAACATCGCTGGCAAACATCACCGGTCTTGTTCCGAATACCCTGTATCATTTCAGAATCAACGGGACCAGCGTAGGTGGCACCATTAACGGCAATGACATGACTTTCACCACGACCGCGGCAGCTCCGACGGTCATCACCACAGCAGCAACCCTGATCGGGACAACCAACGCCACTGTGAACGGAACTATCAACGCAAATAACTCATCCACCGCTGTGTTCTTTGATTACGGACTTACCGTTGCCTATGGCACAACCGTGGGTGGGCTTCCTTCACCAGTTACCGGGGTCACCAACCAGAATGTCAGTGCTGTTCTTTCCGGCCTGATTACGGCCACCACCTACCATTACCGTGTACGGGGCGTTAACGGCGGAGGAACCACCAACGGCAACGATATGACCTTCCTCACGGGATGTCCGGCTGTTTCAGCTGCCGGCGCCATCACGGGCCCTGCTTCGGTTTGCGCGAACTCAACGGGGAATGTATACGCTGTCGGCCTCATCACTAATGCCACCAGCTATTCATGGACCCTGCCGGCAGGTGCAATCATTACTGCAGGCAGCGGAACCAACACCATTACGGTGACCTTCGGAACAACCTCCGGGAACATCACCGTTGCGGGTGTCGGCATCTGCATGACAGGTACCGCTTCGACTTATGCTGTAACGGTGAATGCCCTGCCTGTTCCGACCATTGCAGGTCCGGCCAGTGTGTGCGTGAATTCGACGAACAATGTTTACACGACAGAAGCCGGGATGACAGGTTATAACTGGACAGTTTCGGCTGGCGGTAACATCGTATCAGGAGGCGCCACCAATAGCATTACAGTGACCTGGACAACCACCGGCGCCAAAACGGTGACGGCCAGCTATACCAATGCAAACAATTGCACGGCTGCAGCGCCATCAAGTTATCCTGTTACGGTCAATGCATTGCCGGTGCCAACGCTGACAGGTACAGCGAGCTTATGCCAGGGAACCAGCGGCGTGGTTTACACCACGCAGGCCGGGATGACCAACTATGTATGGACTGTTTCTGCGGGAGGCATCGTCACCGCTGGCGGTAATGCCACCAGCAACACCGTTACCATAACCTGGAACAATTCAGGCACAAACGCTGTTACGGTCAACTACACCAATGCCAACGGATGTACAGCATCAACTGCCGCTTCATTCACGGTTACCGTGAACCCATCACCTGTACCGACCATTGGAAGCAACAATGCTCCTTGTGTCGGCTCAACAGACAACATGTATTATACCGACGGCGGGATGACCAACTACGTTTGGACAATTTCGCCGGGCGGCACCATTGCCTCCGGACAGGGAACGAGCGCCATCAACGTAACGTGGACCGGCGTGGGTGCACAGTGGGTGAGCGTGAATTATACCAATGCAACCTTGTGTACAGGGATGATTCCATCGGTTTACAACTTGTTTGTTAACCCCTTGCCCAATGCTGCAGGCGCCATTACCGGAACTGCCACGCTTTGTGCGGGAACAAACGGTGTTGCATACTCCTGTGCCGACATCCTGAATGCAACCTCCTTTACCTGGACCTTGCCTGCCGGAGCCACCATCGCAACGGGAGCAGGAACCAGGAACATCACCGTTAACTTCGGCCCAACAGCGGTTTCAGGCAACATCACCGTAGCCGGTACCAACAGCTGCGGCAACGGTCCTGCTTCACCGGCGTTTGCCGTAACGGTCAACCCGTTGCCGGCTGCCGCCGGAACGGTAACCGGTCCTGCTGCAGTATGTGCAGGTTCAACAGGTGTTGCCTACAGTGTACCGACCATCGCCAATGCGGCTTCCTACGTCTGGACCGTTCCTGCCGGTGCAACAATTACTTCCGGCGCAACGACCAAAAGCATCGTGGTAACTTTCGGACCGACTGCCGGTACAGGTGTGGTTAATGTTAAAGGAACCAACACCTGTGGAAACGGCACAGTTTCTGCCGACCTGAACGTCACGATCAATGCCATCCCGGCAACGCCGGTTGTTACTGCCAACGGCAACGTTCTTACCAGCAGTGCAACAAGCGGGAACCAATGGTACTATGCCGGGAACCCGATTGCCGGAGCTACTGGTCAAACATACACTGTTACCAGCAATACCGGTTATTACTGGTGCGTGGTGACTACCAACGGTTGTTCCTCACCCATCTCCAACAAGGTTTGGATTGTTGTTACGGGTCAGATCGAACTTCAAGCCAGTAATTTCAACGTGTATCCGGTTCCGAACGACGGCAGGTTCACTGTTTCAATAGCCAGTCCGGTTCAGGAAACCTTTACCATTGAAATTTACAACCAGCTGGGCGCCAAAATCTATGAACTCGGCGATGTGCAGGTTAACGGCACCTTCGAAAAACAGATAGACCTGCGGCCGATTGCAAATGGTATCTATTCAGTGATCTTCCTCAACAGCGAACACAAGATTGTGAAAAAAGTGCTGATTAACAAATAGTTGAAAATTAAGCACCGATAAAATGAGAAGCCTTGCCTTTATGGCGGGGCTTCTTTTTTCCATATAGGCTGAATGTGTCTGATGTTAAAAAAACCTAAATTCAAGTAATTAATGCAACTTTTTACGAGGAAAAATACTTAATATTTTTCAAGACAAAGGAGAAGGAAAAAATCCTTCCCCCTGTCCTGATGGGTAAAGTTTAATTTTGCCCTCTCCTCGTCAAAAAAAAGTTGCAAGATGAAACATTTAACCAAAGAACAAAGGTACACAATTGCTGTAATGAATAATAAAAGCTATAGTCAAAAAGACATTGCTTTTGCCATTGAGAAAGACAAATCGGTTGTAAGTCGTGAATTGAGGCGAAACTGCGACAAACGCAGTGGTTGTTATTCCAATGATCTTGCTCAACGAAAGTACAACCAACGACAAAAGGAAAAACCGAAGCACATTTCATTTTCGAGCGAGGTTGAAATTTTTGCTGAGAGCTGGCTTGAAAGAGACTATAGCCCTGAACAAATAGCAGGCAGGGCAAAGCTAGAAGGAATAAATTGCGTAAGTCCAGAACGACTTTATCAACATATTTGGAGGGATAAAAAGCAAGGAGGTAAATTGCACTTACATCTTAGACGAAAAGGCAGAAAGTATCGCAAGAGAGGTGCTGCAAAGGATACCAGAGGTATAATAAAAGATCGTATTGACATATCTCAACGCCCTGCTATTGTTGACCAAAAGCAAAGACTTGGTGATTTTGAAATAGATACTGTAATTGGACAAAATCATAAAGGTGCTTTGTTGACTATAAACGACAGAGTAAGCAGCATGGTATTGATTGCAAAACTAAATGGGAAAAATGCTGAAGAACTGGCGCAAAAAGCAATTGAAGTGTTGAATCCATTTAAGGAATGGACACATACGATCACGGCTGATAATGGGAAGGAGTTTGCCGAACACAAAACGATAAGCAAAAGTTTAACTCTTGATTTCTACTTCGCAAAACCCTACCACTCATGGGAACGCGGAGCCAACGAAAACACGAATGGGCTTATCCGACAATATTTCACAAAAGGATCGTCATTTGAAAACATTACAAACCAAGATGTTAAGAGGGTTCAGGACATACTAAACAACCGACCAAGAAAAAAATTAGGTTTTTTATCACCATGTGAGTTTTTATCAATACATTTGACTAATCCAAAAGTTGCATTTGTGACTTGAATTCAGCAAACATAAAAATTATTGATATGAAAAATTCCATTGTTATCAACCTGATTTAATATTACATTTGTTACCTAAGTTGGATTAGGATTTAATAAGCTATTGTACCGCTCTTTCTTAGGGTTCACCAGCAATCTCCACCAGTCAAATTAATTGTCTAACATTTAAATTGTTAATTATGAAAAAAACCTTACTCTCGTTATTTGTATTGTTACTGTCGGTGTACAGTTTTGGTCAGCTGACCGCGAAATTCCCGGCAGGCATGAACGATGGAGGAGCACCTGTTGTAAACCAGACCCCATCGATGCCCGGCACTATTCAAAATATTCAAAACCCTGGGACGGATGCCATGAGCACCTGGGTATTGCCGAGTACCCTCAGTACTTCCGGCAACAGCCGTATTCCGAGAAATGCCGGTGTTCGCTATGAACGTGAAGAATTCCTGGTACTCCCGTCGGAAATGGCAGCCTCAGGGTACCCGGCAGGAAATACGATTGATGCCCTTGGATTTTTGATTTCAACAGCTGGTGTTGGCACCCAGACCGGGCAACTCACCATTTATCTGATGAATACCACTGATGTAACTTACACACTTGGCTCTACCTGGACCACAACCGGTTTCACAACGGTCAGCAGCGACCCTGCCTTTACGGTGCCCATTGCCGCGGGTTCCTACTCCATTCCCTTTGTTGGCGGATCCTCATTTACTTACACCGGTGGCGGCGTTTATGTTGCCTGGGAATTTTCCAACCCGGCCGGCGCCTTGGGAACAACCGCCCTTGTTGCCTATTGCAATACAAACCAGTCGACGTTATGCTATGGTTACCAGAGTGCAACCGCGCAGGGAACCGCATTGGCAGTTACCGCATTCAGACCTGCAACCTTCTTTACCAACAATTCGCTGACCGATATCGCGGCTGTCACAAACATCTATGCGACTGAAAGAACCCCGACTCCCTTTGGCATTCCTTCAAACGTAGGCGTCAGGGTTTCTAATGTCTCGGCTGCCGCATTGACATGCAATGTCATTCTAACAATCAAGGATGTGGCCACTTCGACAGTACGTTACACTGCTACGCTTCCTGTTACAGCGCTGGCTGCCGGTACGGCAACGACCGTCAACTTCACCGGCTGGAATCCAACGCTTCTGGAGGATGTGACCATCAATGCCGTAACCTCGGCCATTGCCGGTGAAACGTTTGTCGCGAACAATACCTTAACAATCACCAGCAATGTGAACAACAACCTCTTTTCCTACAATTACAACCTGGCGGGTCCTATCGGATACGGCTTTACCACACCCGGTACCGGAATCTTTGCAGTAAGATACACGATGAACGGAACTGGAGTTGTAAAAGGTGCGAATGTGATGATCTACAACTATGCAACCAATCCCGGCAATGTTACTTATGCAGTCGTTATGAATGCTGCCGGTACGATTTTATCCCAAACTCCGAACTACACCCTGCTGGCAGGTGATATGGGAACAAATCTGAATTTCACCTTCCCGACAGCCCAGTCGTTTACCAACCAGGACTTTTATGTTGGAATTGCACAGACGGCAGGAACGGGTCAGTGGTATCCTTTGGGAACTTATAATGAATCTCCTTCAAGAGGAAACATCATCTACACTTGTGCCATTACCGGTGGGACTCTCACTGCTGATGCTGCAGCCCTTAAATATGGAATTGAAGCAGTTCTTGTAGCGCCTCCAACCGTGATCACCACCGCTGCCACCGCGGTCACCGCGGCAACAGCCACCCTTAACGGAACGGTGAATGCCAATGGCAACTCATCAGCCATGTCGTTCCAGTATGGCCTTACAACCGGCTATGGTTCAACAGCAACCGGAGCACCGGCTAACGCAACCGGATCAACCGTAACCAATATTAACGCACCCATTACCGGCCTGGCCTTCAACACACTCTACCACTACCGTATTGTGGGAACAAACCTTGGCGGCACAGCAAACGGCAACGACATGACCTTCACTACCGGTCCGGCTGCAGCCGTAGTAGTTACCAACCCTGCCACCAACGTCAGCACAACTACTGCTCAGTTAAACGGTACCATCAATGCCAACGCCCCTTCAACATCGGTTAGCTTTGACTGGGGCCTTACCGTTGCCTACGGAAGTAACATCGTTGGTGTTCCTCCCACTGTTTCAGGCAATGCTGCTTCAACTTCACTCGCCAATCTTTCCGGCCTTGTGACCAACAACACCTATCATTATCGTTGTGTTGCCACCAATTCAACCGGAACTGTTTACGGAGCTGACCAGATCTTCCTGACAGGTTGTTCCGCACCCGCGGGTGCTGCAGGTGCCATTACAGGTCCTACTGCAGTTTGCGCCAATTCTAGCGGAAAAATTTACTCGGTGGGAACCATCACCAATGCCGCAAGTTATTCCTGGACCTTACCGACCGGAGCCTCAATAACAGCAGGTGCTGGAACAAACACCATCACGGTAACCTTCGGAGCAACAGCCGGTAACGTCACCGTGGCAGGTGTCGGCGCCGGAACGTGCGGAAACGGTGCATCCTCATCACTTGCGGTTACAGTCAATGCGTTGCCGGTTCCGACCATCACCGGACCCGCCAGTGCCTGTGCGAATTCTGCAAACAATGTTTATACAACCACAGCCGGAATGACCAACTACGTTTGGACAGTCGGCACCGGTGGCGTAATTACCGCCGGAGGAACCGCAACAAGCAACACGGTTACTGTTACATGGACCACGGCAGGTGCAAAAACGGTTACGGTTAACTACACCAATGCCAATGGATGTGCAGCAGTAACTGCCACCTCATTTGCAGTGACTGTAAATCCCACCCCGACACCCACCATCGGCAGCAACAATGCCCCGTGCGTAGGCTCAACCGGGAACATGTATTACACCGAAGGCGGGATGACAGGGTATACCTGGACCATTTCTGCCGGGGGTGCGATCGTTTCAGGCCAGGGAACCAGCGCCATCAATGTCACCTGGACAGGTGTAGGTGCGCAATGGGTCGGTGTGAATTATACCAATACCTCTGCCTGTTCTGCTCAAACACCAAGCATTTACAACCTGTTTGTGAACCCGATGCCAAATGCTGCAGGTCCCATTACAGGAACCGCCACGCTTTGTGCCGGAACAAACGGTGTTGCTTACTCATGTGCCGAAATCCTGAATGCCACCACCTACACATGGACCCTCCCGGCCGGAGCAACCATTGCTACCGGTGCAGGCACAAAGAGCATTACGGTTAACTTTGGCGCAACCGCCGTATCAGGCAACATCACCGTTGCCGGTACCAACAGTTGCGGAAACGGAACAGCATCTCCTGCCTTCGCCGTGACCGTGAATCCTTTGCCTGCAGCAGCAGGAACCATTACCGGTTCGGCTTCGGTTTGCGTGAATGCAACAGGCGTCACTTACAGCGTGCCAACCATCGCCAATGCCGCTACTTATGTATGGACTGTTCCAGCCGGAGCAACCATCACCGCGGGTGCTGCCACCAAGAGTATCACGGTTTCATTTGGCCCGACAGCCGGTACAGGCGTGGTCACCGTTAAAGGAACCAATACCTGCGGAAACGGCGTTATTTCATCGAACTTCAATGTGACGATGAACGCCCTACCTGCAGCTCCTGTTGTTACTGCCAATGGTGCTGTTCTGACCAGCAGTGCAACGAGTGGCAACCAGTGGTATTACGCAGGAAACGCCATCGCCGGAGCAACAAGCCAGACTTACACGGTAACCCACAATACAGGCTACTACTGGGTTGTTGTAACGACCAATGGTTGTTCTTCTCCCATCTCCAACAAGGTTTGGGTTGTTGTTACCGGTCAGCAGGAACTGCAGGGCAGTAATTTCAACGTGTACCCCGTGCCAAACGATGGACGCTTCACCGTATCCATTACCAGCCCGGTTCAGGAAGCCTTTACGGTTCAGGTGTTCAACCAGCTGGGTGCGAAGGTGTTCGAGCTGAACGATCTGCAGGTAAACGGCACCGTTGAAAAACAGGTCGATCTGCGGCCGATTGCAAACGGTATCTATTCAGTGGTTTTCCTTAACAGCGAACATAAAGTCGTTAAAAAGGTGATTGTAAATAAATAATCATCAATTTTCACTAAAAAAAGCCCGGCCGGAAATGGCCGGGCTTTTTTTTTTCTGAAATCAGAAATCCAAGCAATTTTTATATCTTTGTTTTTCCTCTTCAAGCTACATGTTGTTTTTTTCCGTGACCGGATCCAGATTATCTGCTGAATTTCAAATTCTTGTGAATTATATTTTACAACAGCAAAACATCATATAACTCTGCAATTTAAATCACGTTAAACCAAAAACAAACAACATGAAAAATCTCTTACTCTTTATTTTCGCATTCCTGTTACTGAGTTTCAGTAGTATGGCACAGACGACAATTTTCACAGAAGATTGGGAAACGGCAGCAGTGGGTCAGACACCACCGACAGGATGGGGTGTTGACCTTGTGTCAGGATCAAATTACACCTTTTTTTATGCTTCCGGCACATATCCTACCTGCACTCCTTTCAGCGGTACACGGTTTGTTGAGTTCCAGTCCTGGAACGCTAGTTCCGGAACCATAAACCGCCTGAAAAGGACATCGGCAGTTTCAACAGTTGGCTACAGTGTGGTCACTGTTGATTTCGAATGGCTTGTCGATCCTGGTTATTCAAACAACGATAATGTGATGGTTCAATGGTCTACCGATGGCGTGACATGGAACAACACGACAAGTTTCTCCCGGTATGCCGCCACCCAGGCATGGATACTGGAATCGGTAACACTGCCTGCCGGTGCTGCCAATGTAGCCACACTTTATTTAGGCCTTCTTTTCACTTCAGCCTATGGTGATAACTGTCATCTCGACCTTGTACACATAAAAGCCTCGGCCGGTCCGAATATATCCTACACCCCTTTCGGCAATACAAGCGTGACTACTGCACGGACACTTACGACAACGATTGCAGCGCCGTCAGGAATTCCAACCACAGGGATCGGGCTGCCGGTATTATACTGGAAGAAAAATGCCGGTGCATGGACTCCCGCCACCGGGGTGTTTGTGAGCGGAACCACGTATACCTTTACATTTGGAGCAGGTGTGGTAATTGGTGATGTAGTGTCATATTACATTGTTGGCCAGGATTTGAATTCAACACCCAATCTTGCCTGTGCCCCATCTGCCGGGGCAGCAGGATTAACTGCAAATCCGCCCGCCGCAGCCACTGCGCCTACTACCCCAAGTTCCTATACCATCATTGGCCAATTGTGCGGGAACTATAATGTCGGTGTTGGCCAAACCTACACCACAATTACTGCGGCACTCGCCGATCTTTCCAATAAAGAGGTGACATGCCCGGTAACTTTCACCCTGACAGACAACACTTATACTGAAACATTGCCGCTCCTCGTATATCCTTTTGCCGGCGCCAGTTCAACGAATACCGTCACCCTAAAACCCGCAGCCGGCAAAACACCGGTCATCAGCGGATCTTCAGCCTCAGGAGTTATCGTCCTTTATGGCTGCAACTACTTCATTATTGACGGTTCGAACAGCGGCGGCACCGATAAAAGCATGACCTGGGAAAACACCAATACGGCTGCCAGCACCTACACGCTTGGTATTTTCAATAATGGAACCCAGGGGGCAAGCAACTGCACCATCAAGAACTGCCTTATCCGCGCAAGCAGCCAGATTGCCAACAATACCTATGCAGTTATCCTGAATTATTCAGGAGGCGGCTATAACAACATCGTGATCAACAACAACACGATATACAGCGCCAGGTATGGAATGCAGTTTGCAGGAGTCGCCGGCAACCTTGCCTCAAACGGACAGATCACCAACAATATTTTCGGATCTACCATTGATGCCCAGGCAATACAATATAACGGAATGTTATTGACCTATTGCGACAATACCCTCATCCAGGGCAACGAGATCATGGGCGCCGCGCTTGGCAATGCCAACTACGGGCAGTCGGGCATCTACCTGAGCACCGCCTGTACGAATACAAAGATTAAACAGAATTCGATCCACGACTGGTATTATAACGGTACTGGTGGCTGGGGAAATTACGGTCTCTATTTCGCCACCGCTGATGCAACTACGCCGACAGAAATTTCAAATAACCTGATGTTCAATATAAAGGGAGATGGTTATTCAACAACCGCGGCAACCACGCTTGATGTTTACGGGATGTTTTTTTCAACCGGGGGTAATGTCAAACTCTACCATAACAACATCAACCTTTCTGGAAGTGTGACCTCATCCACCTATGCAAACTATTCAGCATGTATAGGCATTACTTCCAGCTGCAGCAACTTTGATCTCCGTAACAACATCCTGAAAAATTCGCTCCAGCCGGTATCGGGTGCCCCTGCTTCAAAAACCTTCGCCATCATAAATGGCGGGACCGCTACCATGTGGTCAACAATCAATTACAACAATTATTATGTGAACGGCATCGGCCCGAATATCGGGTACCAGACATCTGCCAGGGTTACTTTGGCCAATTGGAGAACGGCGACAACACAAGATATAAACTCAATCAACATTGACCCTGTTTTTGTTTCGGCAACCGATCTTCATGCTTCGGCCGCCGGACTGATGAAAACCGGTATCTACCTCCCAACCATCACGGTTGATTATGCAGGCGTCAACCGTACGGATCCCCCCGACATCGGGGCTTACCAGTTCTCAGCAAATCCTCTGGTAACGACCACTCCTGCTGCAATAATCACAACGACCGGCGCCACCTTAAACGGCACCATCAACCCCAGCAATGCGACTGTGACTTCGGGTTTTGAATACGGTCTGACCACAGCTTATGGTACTTCAGTTGCCGGGGCACCTGTATCAGTTACCGGATCAACGGCACTGGCGGTCAGCGTCACTATTACGGGGCTCGCTCCCTGCACGCTGTATCATTTCAGGGCCAAGGGAACAAGCGGCGCAGTGATTGTAAACGGCAGTGACCTAACCTTCACTACTGCGAATGCCTCACCAACTGTAACACCTGTTGCAGCTTCTACGGTCACCGGAACTACGGCCACCCTGAACGGAACGGTCAATGCAAACACCCTGAGCACCGTAGTGACCTTTGATTATGGATTGACCGTGGCTTATGGGACCACTGTTGCAGGGGTTCCCAGCCCTGTTACAGGAGGTTCAGCAACGGCAGTCAGCGCCGCTATTACCGGTCTCATCCCCGGAACGACCTATCATTACAGGGTTAACGGAGCCAATGTTTGCGGAACCAGCAACAGCACCGACATGACCTTTACAACACCTGCGCTCGCTCCGGCCATCGTGACACTCGCAGCTACGGGCGTTACCACAAACGGTGCGACCCTCAACGGGACCATCAACGCCAACGGGGCAAGCACGACGGTTACCTTTGATTATGGGTTGACGGTAGCCTATGGGACCACGGTTGCCGGAACTCCCAGTCCTGTTACGGGAAACAGTGTTACCCCGGTAAGCACGACAGTCACCGGACTCGCAACGAACACCACTTATCATTTCAGGGTCAACGGAGCCAACTCAATAGGTACCGCCAATGGCGGCGATCTCACCTTTATGACCGGGTGTCCGCTGGCTGCCGCTGCAGGGACTGTTACAGGCCCTGTAAATGTTTGCAAGAACGGAACCGGGTATGTTTATACCGTTCCGGCTATTGCGAACGCAACCACCTATAACTGGACACTGCCATCCGGGGCCTCCATCACGGCCGGGAACAACACCAATTCCATTACCGTAAGCTATTCGGCAGCCGCCACTTCAGGGAATATATCGGTGTATGGATCGAGCATTTGCGGAAACGGCGCTGTCTCTCCTAACCTGTCTGTCACTGTGAACGCCCAGCCTGTTCCAACCGTCACCGGACCAGCGACCGTTTGTGCATTGTCAACCGGAAATGTTTATACAACCCAGGCAGGGATGACGGGGTATTCGTGGACTGTAACAGGTGGTGTGGTAACAGCCGGAGGTACAGCAACAAGCAACACCGTTACAATTACATGGAACGCCACGGGTACACAAACAGTATGCGTAAACTATACCAATGCCGGCGGATGCACCGCTGCAGCCCCGGTTTGTTATACCGTAACTGTCAATGCATTACCGGTTCCCACCGTCACAGGCCCTGTAACCCTTTGCGCCGGGACTGCAGGGAACGTTTATACAACACAGGCCGGTATGACCGGGTACACCTGGACTGTTTCAGCCGGGGGGGTGATAACATCAGGAGCTGGAACCAATTCGATAACAGTGACCTGGAATACCGCAGGAGCACAAACAGTGTGCGTGAATTATGCAAATGCCAACGGATGCGTTGCAGTTACTCCGGGTTGCTTCAATGTGACAGTTAATGCATTACCCGTTCCGACCATCGCAGGCCCTGCTTCGGTTTGTGTTAACTCTGCCGGAAATGTTTATACAACTCAGGCCGGGATGACAGGTTATAACTGGACTGTGTCGGCTGGAGGTCTGATCACTGCCGGTTCAACGACCAATGCCATCACAGTAACCTGGTCAACAACCGGGGCAAAAACAGTAACAGTAAATTATAACAATGTCAACAACTGCACTGCATCAACCCCTGCCTCATACGCAGTTACAGTTAATGCCTTGCCCGTTCCGACCATCACCGGACCCGCCACTACGTGCGCAAATTCCGCAAACAATGTTTATACCACCACAGCAGGGATGACCAACTACGTTTGGACAATCGGCACCGGTGGTGTGATCACCGCCGGAGGCACCGCAACTGACAACACTGTTACAGTAACCTGGACCACAGCAGGTGCCAAAACCGTTACGGTTAACTTTACCAACGCCAACGGATGCACGGCAGCGGCCGCCACCTCATTTGCAGTGACTGTGAATCCCACGCCAACTCCCACCATCGGCAGCAATAACACGCCTTGTGTCGGTTCAACCGGGAACATGTACTATACCGAAGGAGGGATGACAGGCTATATCTGGACAGTTTCTGCCGGAGGAGCCATTGTTTCAGGCCAGGGAACCAGTGCAATCAATGTCACCTGGACTGGAGTCGGTGCACAATGGGTTGGGGTGAATTACACGAATACCTCATTGTGTTCTGCGCAAACACCCAGCATCTACAACCTTTTTGTAAACCCGATGCCAAATGCTGCCGGAGCCATTACAGGAACTGCCACGCTTTGTGCCGGAACAAACGGTGTTGCGTATTCCTGCGGCGATATTCTCAATGCCTCCACCTATACATGGACCCTCCCGGCCGGAGCAACCATTGCCACCGGCGCAGGGACCAAGAACATTACGGTTAATTTTGGTGCAACCGCTGTATCAGGCAACATTACCGTTGCCGGTACCAACAGTTGCGGAAACGGAACAGCATCTCCTGCTTTCGCAGTAACCGTAAATCCTTTGCCTGCTGCAGCAGGAACCATTACCGGTTCGGCTTCGGTGTGCGTGGATGCAACAGGCGTCACCTACAGCGTGCCAACCATTGCCAATGCCGCTACCTATGTATGGACTGTTCCTGCCGGAGCAACCATCACAGCGGGAGCTGCCACCAAAAGTATCACGGTTTCCTTTGGCCCGACCGCCGGTACAGGCGTGGTCACCGTTAAGGGAACCAATACCTGCGGAAACGGCGCGATTTCATCAAACTTCAATGTTACGATGAACGCCATTCCTGCAGCTCCTGTTGTAACTGCCAATGGCGCTGTTCTTACAAGCAGTGCTGCCGGCGGAAATCAATGGTATTATGCCGGCAATGCCATCGCCGGTGCGACAAACCAGACCTACACGGTAACCCATAATACCGGTTACTACTGGTGTGTTGTGACGACCAATGGTTGTGCCTCGCCGATCTCCAACAAGGTGTGGGTAGTTGTTACCGGTCAGCAGGAACTTCAGGGCAGCAATTTCAACGTGTACCCAGTACCAAACGATGGACGATTCACCGTATCCATCACCAGCCCGGTTCAGGAAGCCTTTACGGTGCAGGTGTTCAACCAGCTTGGCGCGAAAGTATTCGAGCTGAATGATCTGCAGGTAAACGGTACTGTTGAGAAACAGGTCGATCTGAGGCCGATTGCAAATGGCATCTATTCAGTGGTATTCCTTAACAGCGAACATAAAGTTGTGAAAAAGGTGATTGTCAATAAATAACAGTCGATATTCACTGGTAAAAGCCCGGCCGGAAATGGCCGGGCTTTTTTTTTATGTAAATTTCGATGAGCATCTGTTTATTAATTATCTTTGAGTGAATTGCCTGCTTTCACCTCCCTATCAAACGGGTAATGAATTTTTGTCATATGTTACTGTAAAATATCCCATTTCTCTTTGCCGTCTTGAACCAACTCTATATATTTCCAATACGATGATATTCAAGCAAATTTAAAACCAGTAAGTATGAAAAAACTATTACTCCTTTCAGTGACCCTGTTCTTCCTCAGTCTCACTGTTTTTGCGCAAACGACCCTGTTGACTGAAGACTGGGAAACAGCTGCCGTAGGACAAACGCCCCCAACCGGCTGGGGAATCGACCTGGTTTCAGGTACGAATTACCTTTATTTCCAATCAGCGGGAACATTTCCGACCTGTACTCCGTTCAGTGGCAGCAGGTTTGTCGAATTCGATTCCTTCGACGCGACTTCTGGGACAAGCAACCGGTTGAAAAGAACAACGGCGCTTTCGACTGTCGGCTACAGCGTCGTCACCGTTGACTTCGAGTGGCTGGTTGACCCGGGCTACACGAACAATGATAATGTCACTGTACAATGGTCGACCGACGGTACAACCTGGAACAGCACCACCAGTTTTTCACGGTATGGCGCCACCCAGCAGTGGGTGCTCGAATCGGTCACGTTACCCTACGCGGCTGCCAACATTCCGACTCTCTATATTGGCCTGCTTTTCACATCGGCCTATGGCAATAACTGCCACCTCGACCTCCTGCATGTTAAAGCCTCGGCAGGGCCGAATATCACCTACACGCCCTTCGGGAATACCAGCCAGACCACGGCACGTACCCTCACTGCATCTCTCTTGGCACCGGCAGGCGTACCAACCTCCGGTGCGGGGTTGCCAAAGCTTTACTGGAGAATCAATGCCGGGACATGGAATTCAGTTACTGGCGCCTATGTCAGCGGATCCAACTACACCTTTACGTTTGGCGCGGGTGTGGTAGCGGGAAATACGGTGTCATACTACATCGTAGCGCAGGATCTGAATGCAACGCCGAATGTAACATGCGCTCCATCCGCAGGTGCGGCAGGGTTAACTGCAAACCCACCGGCTGCTGCCACGCCGCCTACCAGCCCAAGCTCCTATACCATCATCGGGTCGCTATGCGGCAACTATAATGTCGGTGTTGGACAGACCTATACGACCATAACAGCCGCTTTGGCAGATCTTGCCGTCAAGGAGGTCACGTGTGCAGTGACCTTCACTCTTACCGACAATTCATATTCAGAAACATTCCCGATCCTGGTTTATGCCTTTACCGGGGCGAGCGCGACAAATACGGTCACGATCAGGCCGGGCACAGGCAAAACGCCGGTCATCAGCGGTTCCTCCACCTCGGGGGCCATCGTCCTTTACGGGTGCAGCTATGTGATCCTCGATGGTTCAAACAGCGGCGGCACCGATAAAAGCATGACCTGGGAAAATACCAATACTGCTTCCATGGCTTATACCATCGGGATTTTTAACGACGGAACGCAGGGGGCAAGCAACTGCACGATTAAAAACTGCCTGGTTCGCTCGAGCAGCCAGATCACCAATACAACCTATGCCATCATCCTGAATTATGCGGGTGGCGGTTATAACAATATTGTGATCAACAATAATACCATATACAGCGCCAATTACGGGATGCAGTTTGCCGGTGTCGCCGGCAGCCCGGCAACCAATGGCCAGATCACGAACAACATCTTCGGATCAACCGTTGATGCGCAGGCCATACAGATGACCGGGATCATCATGACCTACTGTGACAATACACTGGTCCAGGGTAATGAAATCATGGGTGCAGCCCTCGGGAATGCCAATTATACCCAGACGGGCTTATGCCTGAGCACTGCCTGCACCAATACAAAGATCCGGCAAAATAAAATCCATGACTGGTACTATTCAGGCACGGGAGGCAGGGGGAATTACGGAGTTTATTTCGGAACAGGCGATGCAGCCACCCCTACCGAATTCTCAAACAACCTGATTTACAATATAAAGGCGGATGGAAACTCGACAGGTGCGGGAGGAAATGCCCGCGACGTGTGGGGAATGTACTTCACTTCCGGCGGGAATGTCAAACTTTATCATAATACGATCAACCTGGCAGGGAATGTGACCTCGGCCACCACGGCAAACTATTCAGCCTGCATCTGCATTCAATCAGGATGCAGCCTCTTTGACCTGCGCAACAATATCCTGAAAAATTCGCTTCAGCCTGTTTCCGGAGCGCCTGCATCAAAAACCTTTGCCGTTTTCAATGGCGGAACCGTCGCCATGTGGACAACCATTGACTACAACGACTACTATGTTGATGGCATCGGTCCGAATATAGGTTTCCAGAGCTCCGCCAGGGTGACCCTGACAAACTGGAGAAACGCCACCAACCAGGATCTTAATTCACTCAACATCAATCCCGCCTTTGTTTCAGCAACCGATCTTCACCCAACGGCTGGCGGGTTGATGAAAACAGGTATTTATCTTCCTGCTGTAACTGTTGATATTGCCGGTACGGCCCGTACAACCCCGCCCGACATCGGGGCGTACCAGTTTTCGGTGAACCCATTGGTTGTTACGACTCCCGCAAGCGCCATTGGTTTTACCACTGCTTCGCTCAATGGCACGATCAATGCCAGTAATGCGACCGTGACGTCCGGGTTCGAATACGGACTTACAGCAGCTTATGGCACTGCTGTTGCAGGTGTCCCTGCGACTGTTACAGGATCAACTGTAACAACGACTACCGCAGCCCTCACCGGACTGACTCCCTGCACGCTCTATCATTTCAGGGCAACAGGTGTAAGCGGTGCTGTAACCGTTAACGGGAATGACCTGACCTTCAACAGCGGCAATGCCTCTCCTACCTGTACGCCAATCCCTGCAACCCTGATCACCGCAACAACGGCCACAATTAACGGGACTGTCGCGGCAAATGGATTACCTACAACGGTAACCTTCGACTATGGACTTACTGTCGCGTACGGAACGAACGTACCAGTGCCCGGTACCCTTACCGGCGGGGTTATTGCAACTTTTGTCAACACCGCTCTTTCCGGTCTTCTTCCCGGAACACTCTATCATTACAGGGTGAATGGAACAAACAGCTGCGGCACCACGAATAGTGCCGATATGACATTCACTACGCTGCCGCTCGCTCCCACCGTTGTAACGCTGGCTGCCACCGGATTAACCACAACAGGCGCTACGTTAAACGGAACAGTTTTGGCAAACGGAGCAAATACGGCGGTCACATTTGACTATGGCACGACCCTCGCTTACGGAACAACCGTTGCCGGTTCACCCAGCCCTGTCACAGGTAATACAGTCACCCCGGTGAGTGCAACCCTGACCGGGCTCCTCACCAGTACTCTTTATCATTTCAGGGTCAATGGCGCCAATTCAGTAGGAACCACGAATGGCGGAGATATCACTTTCAACACCGGCTGTCCGGCGGTTGCGGCCGCAGGAACAATTGCCGGCCCTGCCAGCGTTTGTAAAAACGGAACAGGATACGTATACACTGTTCCTGTCATCGCGAATGCTACCAGTTATAACTGGACACTGCCAGCCGGGGCCTCCATCACCGCGGGCAACAACACCAATTCAATTACAGTAAGCTATTCGGTGGCAGCAACTTCGGGAAATATCTCGGTTTACGGATCAAGCAGCTGCACGAGTGGCGCTGTCTCCCCTACCCTGGCAGTTACGGTGAATGCACTGCCTGTGCCCACCGTCACCGGACCAGCCTCCGTTTGCGCCCAGTCCACCGGGAACATCTATTCAACCGAGTCCGGTATGACCGGCTATACCTGGACACTTTCACCCTCGGGCGTGATGACTGCCGGTTCGACCACCAACACAATCACTGTGACCTGGGTAAGTGCAGGCGTTCAGACAGTGTGCGTGAATTACACCAACACCAACGGCTGCACGGCAGTAACCCCGGGTTGCTATACAGTGAATGTCAACCCCCTGCCTGTTCCCGTCATCACCGGGCCCGCTTCGACCTGTTTAAATTCCACCGGGAATGTTTATTCAACGCAAGCCGGCATGACAGGCTACACCTGGACTGTTTCAGCCGGGGGCCAGATAACGGCGGGTTCGGGAACCAGCAACATTACTGTTACCTGGTCAACGACGGGAGCCAAAACAGTCACGGTAATCTACACCAATTCGAACAACTGCACGGCGGCAACCCCAACTTCCTATGCCGTGACCGTAAACCCGCTTCCTCTGCCTACCATAACCGGAACATCTTCATTATGCCAGGGAACAACCGGGGTGGTTTATACTACGCAAGCCGGGATGACCAGTTATGTTTGGACTGTTTCAGCAGGAGGTATTATAACCGCCGGCGGAACAACTGCCAGCAATACAGTTACGGTTAACTGGACAGGTTCAGGGCCCCAATCGGTCGGAGTAAATTACACGAATGCAAATGGTTGCACGGCAGCAACCCCGGTTTCATTCAACGTAACCGTCAACCCGGTTCCCAACCCCACGATCGGCAGCAACAACACTCCCTGCGTTGGTTCCACCGGGAACATGTACTATACAGAGGGCGGGATGACCGGCTATACCTGGACTGTTTCAGCCGGAGGTGCGATTGCTTCAGGCCAAGGCACGAGTGCAATAAATGTTACCTGGGCCGGTGTGGGTGCGCAGTGGGTAAGCGTAAATTACACGAATGCCAGTTTATGCACGGCTCCTGCTGCAACTATTTATAACCTCTTTGTGAACCCCCTGCCCAACGCTGCCGGTGCCATCACCGGTACTGCCGTGGTTTGTGCCGGAACCAACGGTGTGGCTTACTCCTGTCCTGATATCCTGAATGCCACCACCTATACATGGACACTCCCGGCCGGGGCGACCATTGCAACAGGTGCAGGCACTAAGAGCATCATGGTCAACTTCAGTCCGGCCGCGGTTTCGGGCAACATCACCGTCGCCGGAACCAACAGTTGCGGCAACGGGACCGTGTCAGCGCCGTTCGGTGTAGCGGTAAACCCATTACCCGCCGCTGCAGGCGGAATCACCGGGGATCCTACAGTCTGCGTGAATTTTACAGATGTTTCCTATTATGTAGCGACCATCGCCAATGCCTCTTCCTATACCTGGACTGTTCCTGCCGGTGCAAGCATCACCTCGGGCGGCACCACGAGGACGATTTATGTTTCGTATGGCCCGAACGCCGGAACCGGCGCGGTCACTGTTAAGGGAACCAATGGCTGCGGAAGCGGGAATGGATCAAGCCTTAACGTGACCATGTACCCGATCCCACCGGCCCCCGTGGTAACTGCAGTTGGCAATGTGCTGACCAGCAGTGCACCAACCGGCAATGGCTGGGTCTATGAAGGCCAGGGCATTATCGGAGCGAACGGCCAAACTTACACAGTTACTCATAATACGGGTTACTACTATTGCGGGGTGATCCTTAATGGTTGCGAATCACCTGCCTCCAACAAGGTATGGGTTGTGGTTACCGGTGAGCAGGATATGCAAAACACCGGTTTGAATGTGTACCCCGTACCCAACGATGGAAGATTTACGGTCGAAATTGCCAGCCAGGTTCAGAAAACCTTCACGATCCAGGTATTCAACCAGATTGGAATTAAGATCTTCGAACTGGGCGATTGGAAAGTCGATGGCTCCATGGAGAAACAGATCGACCTCAGGCCGGTGCCAAATGGCATTTACTCGGTTGTGTTTTTAAACGGAGAAAAGAAGGTTGTGAAAAAGGTACTTGTTAACAAATAAGCAATAAAAACGCAGGAGTGAACGGGAAGCTTTAATCCTGTTTACTTCCTGTGATTGTTGATTCTTCAGACAATATTCTATATTATAAAAGGAGGTCGTTTCGATTTGACGGCCTCCTTTTTGTTAATATTTTCTTAATAATGAAATGACCGAAGTCTACCGAAATCTTTATACTTTTGTTACATAAGAAATATTCCCTTCGGAAAAATCATTTAACGCCTGCCGTGCGGGATTGGAACAAACCGGAAATGCTTCAGCACGTGTGGCCGGATCTTCGGGAAAAGATGATATTGAAAATACAGGATCATACATAATTATCAGAAAAATCAACATTATGAAAAGATTTACCATTTTGAGCATTTGTCTCTTGGCTGTTTTGTTTGGGATACACGGGACCGTGAATGCGCAGTTTACAGCGGGGAACCTTGTGATATACCGGGTTGGAGATGGAGTTAGTGCGTTGGCCAATACCGGCAATGCCGTTTTCCTTGATGAATATACCACTTCCGGAACGTTGGTCCAGTCAATTCCGATGCCAACCACGGTTTCTGGATCGAACTATCCTTTGGTTGCAGCCGGCAATGCCTCTTCCGAAGGGTTGATGACGCGCTCGGCCGATGGAAACTACCTGATCATGGCCGGGTACGGAGCAGCACTACCCAACGCAACGAATCTGACAACTTCAACCTCGGCAGCCATACCCCGGGTGATCGGGGTGGTAAATTCAGCAGCCGTTATCAATACCACGACCGGCTTAACCGATGCAGCATCCGCGAGCAATCCCAGAGCTGCCTGTAGTACTGACGGGACTGCCTTATGGATTGACGGCGGTGCCGGTGGTGCACGATATGCAGCCTTGGGCAACACAACTTCCACTCAACTTTCAACTACACCAACCAACCTGAGAGGCCTGAATGTGTTCGGAGGACAACTCTACACATCCTCCGCATCCGGGGCTTTCCGACTGGCTACGATCGGAACAGGTACACCAACAACCAGCGGCCAGACAACCACAAACCTGCCCGGGTTTCCAACGAGCGGAGGCAGCCCTTATGGTTTCTTCTTCGCCGACCTTGATCCAGGAACCCCTGGAGTTGATGTTGTTTACGTTGCAGATGATGGTGGAACCATCCTGAAGTATTCGCTTGTTTCTGGCACCTGGACCGCCAATGGCACCATTGCCGTAGCCGCCATCCGGAACCTTACGGGATCCGTAGCCGGAACAACTGTCACACTTTTCGGTGCAACTGCCTCCACGTCATCTCCCTACACGAGTAACCTGGTCACCCTGACCGATGCCACCGGTTACAATGCAACCATTGCCGGTACTGTGACCACCCTTGCAACGATCACTTCCACTTCCATGGCATTCCGCGGAATTGCGTTTGCTCCCGGAGCAAGCGTAACGGCCCCTACCATCCAGGCCAGCAATATAAACTTCAGCAGCATTACCACCACCGGGATGACTGCCAATTGGACCATTGGGAACGGAGCCAAACGGATCGTCATCATGAACACCGTCAACAGTTTCACAAATCCCGCAGATGGGTCAAACCCCACAGCCAACACCACTTACTCAGGTTCAGGCGAACAGGTCGTTTACAATAACAACGGAAATTCTGTCGGCGTTACCGGGTTAACAGGCAGCACCACCTACTGGTTCCGCGTTTATGAATACAACGGCACCGGGGCCACCTCCAAGTACCTGACCACGGCAGCCACCCTCAACCCCAACAGCCAGGCAACCACTGCTGCTGCAACCGCCCCGTTCATCTCATTGCCAACATCCGCCAGCATAACCAACACCACCGCTGTTTTGGGAGGCACTATCACGGCCGACGGAGGCGCAGCCATTATGGAGCGCGGCACAGTCTGGAAACTCACCACCGGCGTGGCGATAACAGATAACAAACTTGCTGAAGGTGGCATCACAGTGGCAACCTTCACCCATCTGCGGTCAGCGCTGCCCCCGAAAACTCAGATCTATTTTAAAGCTTACGCTACTAATTCAGTTGGCACAACGCTTACCAGTGAAGCCTCGTTCTTTACCCTGGCCAACGAGCCAACGTCACATGTAACCGGTTTCACTGCTGTTCCCACCGGCACAACTACCATCAATTTAACCTGGACTGCAGCAGCAGCCGGGGCTGATGGCTACCTGATCCTTCAGAAAACAGGCGGGGCTGCACCAACGGGAATTCCCGTGGATGCAACCGGTTATACCGTTGGAAGCGTACTCGGCGATGGCACCGTAGCCGCACTGGTAACACCCGCCTCGTTACTCACGAAAGCAATTGCTGGTTTATCACCGGCTACGCAATATTCGTTTACCATCATTCCTTATGCCTGGGACGGAGTTAACAATGCTACCTTAAATTATTACACCTCTCCCACCATTCCGAGTGCAAACGCCACAACCACAGGCACAGGCCCTGCTACTTACACATGGCAGGGGGCTGACAATGGATTATGGACAACTTCGACAAACTGGAATCCTACCAGGTTTGTTCCGGCAACCACCGACATCCTCCAGTTTAACGATGGCACCACAAAGACGATCACTGCCCTTCCCGCGGCAGAAACCATTGGGAAACTAGTTATGGCCAACAACACCACCATTAATTTGCAGAGTGCTGCGGCAGCAGTCCTTTCCATCAGCGGCGTTGCAGGCACCGACCTGGATATCCCAGCCGGCTGCTCGTTGAATCTTAATGCCGCCAATGCGATTACCATTGCAATTGCTACGGCAGCTACCGGAAGTATTAGCGGAAACATGACCTTCTCATCAACAGTTGCCACGGCCCACCGCCTTACGGGAGTTGATACAGGTTCCGTCACCTTTAACAGCGGTTCTGTTTTTACGGCGGGCACCTTCTTCTCAGGAAATCCTTTTGGGACCACCTCACTTGGCTCTGTCATTTTCGCCAGCGGTTCCACCTTTATTCAACAGGCAGGAAGCAACCCGTTCGGAGCTGCGCAACCAACCAGTGTCGTCGTATTTCAAACAGGAAGCCTCTACAAGGTCATTGCCAATCTCACCCCGTCGTTCTCAGGCAGAACTTATGCAAACTTTGAAATGGACGCAACGGGTATCATCCTTACCCCGACAGGCGGCAGCCCGGTTTCAGTCGATAACCTGACAATTACCAATGGCACCTTCAATTTCAATATGACTGGTCCCACTTCCGGCCTCCACCAGATCAGGGGAAACATCACGGTTGCAACAGGTGCAACCCTGAATTTTGCACCGGCATCCGCAGGCACAGTTACCCTGAATGGCGCGGCAGTGCAATCCATTTCCGGTGCCGGGACCATTACGACAGGAGCCAATTCGACCATCGAGATTGCAAATTCACTCGGGGTTAACCAAAACACCCTGGTTACTGTGAACGGAACATTAAAACTTACCAGCGGCCTGCTTACCCTTGGTGCCAGCAACCTGGTTTTGGGAACGGCAGCAGCCATCACCGGCACGCCCGCTGCAACAGCCATGATCATAGCCACAGGAACCGGACAATTACAGAAAAGCTATGCCATAGGGTTCACCGGTAGTTTTGTCTATCCTGTCGGCGACAATACAGCTACTGCTGAATATTCCCCGGTTACCCTCAATTTCACCAGCGGGACATTCGCAGCCGGCAACTATGCGGGCGTCAACCTGGTCAATGTCAAATACCCGACCGATCCCAACACCGGGAACTACCTGAAACGTTACTGGAACATCGCCCAGAGCAACATCACGGCTTTCAGCTGCAACGCAACCTTCCAATACACTGTGGCTGATGTCAACGGCACCGAAAGCCAGATGCTGTGCACCCAGGTCAATCCGACCCCCTATGTTGCCTATGACCCGGCGGTTGTTGCCACGCACCAGCTCACGGCAAGCGGTCTGACCTCCTTCGGTACCTACACCGGCACGCAACCTCCGCCAAGTGTCATAACCACCGCAGCCACCGCGATCGGCGCCACCCAGGCAACCCTCAATGGTACCGTGAATGCGAATACCCTCAGCACAGCCGTAAGTTTCGAATACGGGCTCACGTTAGCTTACGGAACCCTGGTGTCAGCCAGCCCTGCCACCGTTACAGGTTATGCTGTAAATCCCGTTTCATCTGTAATTACCGGTCTTGCACCAGCTACCACCTATCATTTCAGGGCAAAGGGTGTAAATTCTTCAGGAACTACCAACGGAGCCGATATGATTTTTTCAACCGGTTGTCCGATACCCTCGGCAGCAGGAACAATTACCGGGCCCGCGAATGTCTGCCTCAATGGCACAGGATACGTTTACACAGTTCCTGTTATCGCCAACGCTTCAACCTACAACTGGGTCCTTCCTGCCGGCGCTGTGATCACATCCGGGACAGGCACCAACACCATTACTGTGAGTTTCCCCACAGGTGCTGCATCAGGGAATGTAAACGTGACAGGCACCAGCATTTGCGGAAACGGCACGGTTTCCCCGAATTTTGCCGTCACGGTGAACCCGCTGCCGGTTCCTACCATTTCGGGTCCGGCCACCGTCTGCATCAACACCACCGGGAATGTTTACACGACTGAAGCAGGTATGACAGGCTACTCCTGGAATGTTTCTGCCGGTGGATCCATTACTGCAGGCGCTACATCCAGCAGCATTACCGTGACGTGGACCACCGCGGGTGCTAAAACCGTGACGGTTAGCTACACAAACAGCCTCGGTTGCACTGCCGCGGCACCTTCATCCTACGCAGTCAACGTATCTGCACTGCCAACCCCCACCATTACCGGCCCCAATGTGGTGTGCGCCAGCTCAACAGGCGTCGTTTATTCAACACAGGCAGGGATGACCAACTACAACTGGTCGGTCTCACTTGGCGGAACCATCCTTTCAGGGGCAGGCACCAACACGGTCACGGTTTCATGGCCTTATGCAGGAAATCGTTCCATCAGCGTTAATTACACAAATACCAGCGGATGCAGCGCGCTTGCTCCCACCATCTACAATGTTACCATCAATCCTGCCGCGATTCCAACCATCGGCAGCAGCAATAATCCCTGCATTAACTCGACAAACAACCAGTATATCACCAACTCTGGTATGTTGAATTATGTCTGGGCAATTTCCCCTGGCGGAACGATTGTTTCCGGACTTGGTACCAGCACGATCGATGTGACATGGACGGGTGTTGGCGCACAATGGGTCAGTGTAAGCTATACGAACACGTTTGGATGCACCGCAGTAACACCTACGGTTTACAATCTTTTCGTGAACCCGCTTCCAAATGCAGCAGGTTCCATCACCGGTACTGCGGCAGTTTGTGCCGGGACAAACGGGGTTGCTTACTCCTGTGCTGAAATCCTCAACGCAACTACCTACACATGGACCCTGCCTGCCGGAGCAACCATTGCCACCGGGGCCGGGACAAAAAGTATCACGGTTAACTTCGGAGCAAATGCTTTGTCGGGAAACATCACCGTTGCTGGTACTAACAGTTGCGGTAATGGCACAGCCTCCCCTGCCTTCGCATTAACGGTGAACCCGTTGCCGGGCGCTGCAGGAATCATTACCGGGCCATCTTCTGTTTGTGCAGGTGCTTCCGGCGTTACCTACAACGTACCCACCATTGCCAACGCCACGACCTACGTATGGACTGTTCCTGCCGGAGCCACAATTACATCCGGCAGTACAACAAAAAGTATCGTTGTTACCTATGGCCCGACTGCCGGTACCGGCGTGATCACGGTCAAAGGCACCAATTCCTGCGGAACCGGGACTGTTTCTTCCAACTTCAACGTGACCATCAATGCGGTGCCAGCAGCACCGGTGGTCACAGCCGTTGGTAATGTACTTACCAGCAGCGCACCAGGCGGCAACCAGTGGTACTATGCAGGGAACCCCATCGCAGGGGCAACAGGGCAGACTTACACAGTAACCCATAACACCGGCTATTACTGGTGTGTCGTAACATTAAATGGTTGCTCTTCGCTTGTATCCAACAAAGTGTGGGTTGTTATTACTGGTCAGCAGGAGTTGCAAAACAGTACTTTCAATATTTATCCTGTACCGAACGATGGCAATTTCACGGTTTCAATTACTTCTGCGGCCCAGGAAACCTTTACCATTCAGGTGTTTAACCAGCTTGGTGCGAAGATTTATGAACTTGGCGATGTACAGGTAAACGGCAATGTCGAAAAACAGATCGATCTGCGGCCTGTTCCCAACGGCGTCTACTCGGTGGTCTTCATCAACAACGAACACAAAGTGGTGAAAAAGGTGCTGGTGCATAAATAACAAGGTTTTCATTCCATTTAAGAAAAGCGGCCGTTTCTGTGAAAAGGAACGGCTTTGCTTTTAAAAGGAACCAACCATGCGAAGTAAAATAAAATGATTGCAGGGCTTCGGCAAATGCCATTTTGACCGTATTTTTGCATCTGCTTATTATAAGGATTGAATTTTTATATCTTTACTACCTTAGAAGTGGCGGATCCATCCAATGTTTGATATTTAATATCCTGATGAAACATGACACATAAAATCAAAATACTATTCTTGCTGGCAGGTTTATTGAGCATTTTTTGCCCGGTTATCCTATCGGCACGAAATGCGCCTGTAACCACTGCCGGTTCATCAACTGCCTGCCCCGGCGCCACGGTGGTTGTCCCGATAACAGTAACCGGGTTCGTCTCAATCAAGGCAATTACCCTGCGGCTCGATTTCGATCCCACCCTGCTGACCTTTGTCAGTTTTACAAATTTAAACGCGTCCATTTCCGGTGCATCCGTGAATACAGTGAATATAAGTCCCACACTCTCAAAGATCATGATCGTGTGGGCTGATTTAAATGCTTTATCACTTACCGACGGATCAAAACTGGCAGACCTGAATTTCACCTTCCTGGCAGGAACGCCGGTTATTCTTTTCAACAACACCGCCGACAGCGGGGGTGATTGCGAATATGCCGACGAGAATGGCAATCCCATGAACGACATGCCGACGGCTAGCTATTACTTCAATTCGACCATTACCAATAATGCTATTGGTGCCGCAGGAACCATCACCGGATCCAACATTCTTTGTGCAGGGACCAACAACGTGCCTTACAGTGTGCCGGTTATCACCAATGCAACGGGTTATACCTGGACAGTGCCAACCGGGGGATCGATCATTTCAGGGAATAACACCCATGCCATTGTTGTAAACTATTCACTTTCTGCCGTTTCAGGAACCATCACGGTAAAAGGAACCAATTCCTGCGGACAGGGCACTCCGTCAAGCCTGGCAGTTACGGTCAACCCGATGTCGGTCCCTGTCATTACAGGCGCAGCCGCGGTTTGTGCAAGTTCATCCGGCAATATTTACTCCACCACCACCGGTATGACCAGCTATGTCTGGACGGTTTCTGCAGGCGGCAGTATTACTTCAGGCGCAGGAACATCGTCGATTACGGTAACCTGGAACACGCCCGGTACGCAGAATGTCAGTGTTATCTACAGTACGACCGCCGGGTGTACTGTTTCTTCTCCCACGGTAAAAACCGTGGTTGTCAACCCTCTGCCTGTTCCAACAATCGGTGGGAATGGCAGCGTTTGTGCCGGTTCAACCAATGTTGACTATGCAACGGAAGCATCCATGACCGGCTACACATGGAACATTTCGACGGGCGGCAGCATCACCTTCGGCGGGAACACCAACGTGATCCTTGTGACATGGAGCCTCCCTGGTCCTCAATGGGTCACGGTCAACTATGCCATACCCTCCTCAGGGTGCCAGGCAATTGCACCCGCGTTAAAAGCCGTCACGGTTAACAGCCTGCCTGTACCGACAATTTCAGGTCCTGTTGCTGTTTGTAACGGGTCAACAGGAAATGTTTATTCCACCGAAACCGGGATGTCGGGGTACATTTGGACCGTATCCGGCGGTGGCTCCATCACGGCGGGAGGGGGCTCCGGCAACAACACCGTTACGGTAACATGGAATTCCACCGGGCCTCAAACAGTGAGCGTGAACTACACGGTACCAGTAACAAATTGTACTGCCCAGAACCCGACAACAAAATCAATTACCGTGAATGCACTGCCCGTACCGACCATCAGCGGACCTGCTGCTGCCTGTTCAGGCATACCGGGAAATGTATACACCACTGAGACCGGGATGACCGGGTATACCTGGACCGTATCCTCCGGCGGAAGTATTACATCGGGAGGGGGAACTGCAAACAGCTCCGTGACAATTACCTGGAACAGCCCGCCCACCCAGACAGTGAGTTGCAATTATTCTAATTCTTTCGGGTGTGCCGCAGCAGCTTCCACCCCGAAAACGGTGACAGTGAATTCGCTGCCTGTTCCTACCATCACAGGGCCTGGCCCGGTTTGCACCGGTTCTGCCGGCAATATATACACCACGGAATCCGGGATGACCGGTTACTCCTGGACAGTGTCGGGGGGAGGAAGCATTACGGCCGGGGGCGGATCCGCCAGCAACACAGTTACCGTGACCTGGAACACCCCCGGAGTCCAGAGTGTAGGCGTTAATTATACCGCCCCATCAGGATGTACCGCCCTCAGTCAATCGGTGACAAATGTGACGGTAAATCCTTTGCCGGTGCCAACAATAACAGGCCTTGCATCGGTTTGTGAAGCTTCATCCGGTATCACATATTCCACAGAACCCGGCATGACCAATTATCAATGGACAATCACCCCCGGCGGAATGATCACCTCCGGAACAGGCACAAACAGCATCGTTGTAACATGGAATACTGCCGGGGCCCAGTCATTGAGCGTGAATTATACCAACAGCAATGGCTGTTCGGCCATCAACCCTACGACAAAAAATATTACCGTAGCCCCGTTTCCGGGTACTGCCGGATTAATCACAGGCAGTGCCAGCGTTTGTTCGGGCAGTAACGGGATCGCCTATTCAACCACAGTCATCGCGAATGCTTCTTCCTACAACTGGGTTATGCCTTCCGGCGCCACCATTTCCGCCGGGTCCGGAACGAACAGTATTATTGTGAATTTCAGCGCAATTGCTGCCTCTGGGAACATCACTGTGAACGGAACAAATTCATGCGGCAACGGTGTAACTTCGCCTAATTTCCCTGTGGCTGTTTTCCAGATGCCCGGCGCTGCAGGCAGTATCACCGGCCCTCCTGTGGTTTGTGCCGGGACCAATAATGTGATTTTCACCACACCCGTTATTGCCAATGCTGTCACCTACGACTGGACCCTGCCTGCAGGTGCGGTAATTACTTCCGGTGGAAATACCAACCAAATAGTTGTCAGTTTCAGTGCCACTCCTGGTACGGGTGTGATAACGGTCAAGGGGACGAATGTGTGCGGAAGCGGTACTGTTTCACCCTCGTTTACTGTAACAATGATCGCCTCTCAGGCGGCACCTGTCGTGACCGTTGCAGGCGCACTGCTTACCAGCACAACGGTGACGGGCAACCAATGGTTTTATGAAGGAACAGGCGCGATACCGGGCGCCACGGGCCAAACCTACGTAGCAACAATCACCGGATGGTACTGGTCCGTAGTGGAAGGGACAGGATGCCCTTACCTTGAATCAAACCATGTATATGTCCTGTTTGTAGGTCAGGAGGAAATGCTGGGAAAAACCTTCAGTGTGTATCCCGTCCCCAACAACGGAAAATTCAATATATTGTTGAACGACCTTCCGGCAGGGAATTATACCCTATTGGTCTTCAACCAGGTTGGTGCCAGGGTTTATGAGAGCGACGATATCCGGCTGCAGGGAAACATCCAAAAAACAATCGACATCCGTCCTGCTTCAACTGGCATTTATTCCGTGGTCCTGCTTGGCAAGGATCACGCCATGGTGAGGAAAGTACTCGTAAAATGAAGGTTTTTTCCCTGATCTTCATTTTTTTCACGCTGAGTTTCACGGGCCATTCCCAGTATTACAATACGGGACAGGACCCGGCATCGGTGAGGTGGCGGCAAATCAAAACAGACCGGTACAAATTAATATTCCCCGCCCCATTTGAACGAAAGGCACAGTATTTTGCCAACATCCTCGACATAGTGACCCGCCATGAAACCCATACGCTTTCGGCAAAAGTTCCCCGTATCCCGGTTCTATTCCATACCGGGTCATCGCTGTCGAACGGACTCACAGTGTGGGCTCCCCGCCGCATCGAGCTATACCCCTGTCCGCCTCAGGAAACCAACCCTGAAGAATGGCTTGAACAGCTTGCTGTGCATGAATACCGGCACGCCGTTCAGATCAGCAAGATCAACCAGGGATTCTCAAAGTTCATCGGCTATCTTTTCGGAGAACAGGTCACCGGGGGTATCCTCGGATTGTATATTCCTTCATGGTTCCTTGAAGGTGATGCTACTGTGACAGAAACAGCCATGACACGGGCAGGCCGGGGACGCTCATCGCTTTTTGAATCCGTGCTGAAGGCCCAGGTAGTTGAAAAAGGATCCTATTCCTTTGATAAGGCAACCCTCGGATCTTATAAAACCTTCACCCCGGATGCCTATGCCCTTGGATATTTTCTTGTCGGACAAGCCAGAAAAGACTATGGCACAGATGTCTGGAACCAGGCCCTGGACCGGACTGCAAAATATCCATTCATGCTGGTGCCATTTAACAGTGGCATCCATAAGGTAACCGGGTTGTGGAAAACACAGCTATACCGGCAATCGCTCACTGAACTTGACAGCGCATGGCAAAAACAACTCCGGGAAACCCATTGTACTCCCGTGCGCCACATCACCAGGAGAAACACGAAAAATTACGTCAATTACAATCATCCGGTTTTACTCAATGACTCCACCATTTTTGCTGATAAAACCAGCATGGATGATGTAACCCGGTTTGTGCTGATCGATCGGAAAACCGGAAAGGAACGGAATCTGTTTATTCCGGGTTTTCACAGCAATGGCACTGTGTCAGTATCCGGCGAATACCTTGCATGGGCAGAATCAGGATGGGATCCGCGCTGGGATAATCGTAATTATTCAAATATCCGCATATTAAATTTTAAAACGGGAAAGACCAGGAGGATCACCCACAGAAGCCGTTACTTTTCCCCGGCAATCTCACCTGACGGGCGCCAGATTGCAGCAGTAACTATTTCCGCTGAAAACAAGTGTGCCATCGATATCCTGGAGGTTGCTACGGGTCGGTTTCTCAAACGGTTTCTTATTCCGGATGGTAGCCAGGCGATCACCCCCGGCTGGTCTCCCGGAGTCGGCAGGATTCTGTTCATCCTCCTCACCGAAAAAGGAGAAACCGTTGCTGCGCTTGAACTAACTACAGGTAAAATCACCAACCTGCTCCCGTTTTCCTTCGATGAAATCACCGGGCCTGTCCGTTTTTTCAACCATTTTATTGTTTTTACGGCCGATCATGCCGGTGCAGTAAACATATGCGCATTGGATACACTTACCAGCACTGTATCCCTTATCACCTCCGGCAGATTTGCCAATTCAAGTCCTGATTTCACCCCGGATAAAAAACACATGATCTATTCCGATTATACTTCCGACGGATTTATGGTGGCTGAAACTGAAGCCGATTCTTCAACCTGGAAACCCCGAAACCAACTGAAAAGCCAGTCCGTCAGATTATTCGAGACAGTTGTTAAACAGGAAATTGCCTGCGTCCAGGACAGTGTGGCCTCCAGGAACATCTGGAAAATGAATAGTTACGATCAGTTCTCTTTTGTTGGCGACACCATAACCGGAACAATTTATCCGGTACGTAAATATTCAAAAGTCCTGAACCTTTTCAACCCGCACAGTTGGGCGCCGGCATCGTTTGATATCAACAACCTGGCAATAAATCCCGGTGTGATGCTACTCTCGCAGAACATACTCAATACCATGTTTACCGGGGCAGGGTGGGAATACAACATGAACGAACAAACCGGGAAATTTTATGCCAGCATGAGTTACCGTGGGTGGTATCCCCAGCTTGATTTCCGGTTCGACATCGGAAACCGCGCAGGTTATGCCAGATACCACGGCAGTAATGAAACATTCCGTTTTACCTGGCAGGAAACAAATTTCAAATCAGCGGTCAGTGTCCCTATAAACCTCTCCGGGGGGAGGTATTCACGGTTGATTCAACTGTCGATTGGTACTACCCTGATAGGTATCAGGCATAATTCAACAACACCCGGGAAATTTACCTCCGGGATGATCCAGTCGGTGGATTACCGGATAACCGCCTCGCAGTACCAGCATTCAAGCAAGAAGGACGTTTATCCCCGACTGGGACAATCCTTCGATATTGTTTACCGGAATACTCCGTTCGGGAGCAATGACCTGGGATCTGTTTTTGGTGCTTCCGGCAACTTTTTCTTTCCCGGGATCATCCGACACCAGGGAATATGGCTCTATTGCGGGTACCAGCATCGGATTGAAAAGTACCTCCCCGCCTATTCATTGTCTGATTTTATCAGTTTTCCGAGGGGATACACGCAGATCAGCGATAATGAGTTGGTCAGCGTAAAGATCAATTATAAAATCCCGGTTCTTTACCCCGATCTGAGCCTGGGGTCTGTGGTGTACATGAAACGAATCAAGCTCAACCTGTTCTACGATTGGGCAGGCTCCCGTGACCCTTTATTAACTCCGGGTTACCAGTCAACCGGGGCCGAGTTGACGTTTGACTTCCACCTCTTGAGGTTTGTAATACCCATTGAAATGGGATTGCGATCAATTTATTATCCTTTTACAGGCGGGTACGGGTTTGAGTTTCTATATTCCATCTCCTATTAACCCCCACCCCGTCAGGGTCCACCACCCCGTCAGGGTCCACCACCCCGTCAGGGTCACCCACCCCGTCAGGGTCCCCCACCCCGTCAGGGTCCCCCACCCCGTCAGGGTCCC